>Ga0307378_10000213_pt1 | contig 108248 bp, 84 predicted proteins | sample UN1MG_FD_202238 | JGI IMG/M metagenome (GOLD analysis project Ga0307378, IMG submission 202238) | Soil microbial communities from Risofladan, Vaasa, Finland - UN-1 | ecosystem: Environmental > Terrestrial > Soil > Coastal area > Acid sulfate soil | place: Finland: Risofladan, Vaasa | collected...
CGCCTCTGAAGTTTAGCTACAAGCTGCGGGCGCGCTTTCCGATCAAGGCCAAGACCCCCAAGAGCGTGGCCTACGAGTACTACACTCCCTCCTCGCGCGGAGTGCAGCAGCCCGAGACCATCACCGTCACCGAGTGATCGACCGTCAGGGGTAGAACTCGTCGTGCCCGATGTCGACGACCCCGCTCGAGTCGGGACGCGACTCGCCGTCGATGTCGTCGGGCGGTACCGCGCCGCCCGACTTGCCGGCATCGATCGCCGCCGAGCCTGCGGCCAGCCTGGCCATCGACTTCTGCCAGTCCTGGCTGTACTCGAGCATGCCCGGCAGGGCGGCGAAGTTGCCGCCGATGGCGCCGATACCCACGATGGCATTCAACCCGTCGGGAGCATAGCCCGCCAGTGACATGAAGTCGGTCACCCGTACGTAGGCGGGAGTGGTGGGATCGGATAAATCGTCGCCCTCGATGTAGAACAGGTTGTGATCCAATGTGGCGATGTTGGAGCTTACGCCGCTCGGCACCGCCTCCATCATGCACAGGCGCTGGTTGACCATGTCGTAGGGATCGTCCTCGTGGGTATAGAAAATATTGTTTACCAGGTCGAGTCCGTCCGGATTGATATTGTCGGCATAGACCGCCCACTTGCGAATGCTGTTGGCCGGCGGCAGGGGATCCCAGGGCTTTAGCACCAGATCCGAATCGAAAGTGTTGTTCGCGGCCACGACCCCATTGCCGCCGCGCTGCCACAGCGCAATCAGGAAGTTGCCCTTGGTGGCGGCCAGGTGGTTGTTGGTCAGAAGCGGGGCCGTCGGGTTTTGAGGCACGTTCAGCTCGACTACGGTGCACCAGGTTACGATCCCGGCGCCCATGGCCCCGTTTTCCGGCGGCTCGGCGCAAGAGGCGCCGTTCTTGTCAAGGATGGTATTGCGCGAGGGCAACTCGCCGGGGAATCCTGCCCCCATGTCGTCGTTGGGCGGCAACCCGTCGCGGTAAGCGGTGGCCACCGGAATCTCCGGCGAGGGGTCTGAAGGAATGTCCGGAATGGGGCACTGCGGCGCGAAGTTGGCGTACGATCCGGAACGGATCTCGTTCGAAATCACATCTACATTCTGAGTGTCGATAAGCCACAATCCAATCGAGCTGGGCGGCAGGCGTCGTGTTGTCGGATCCCAGTGAATGGTCGAGCTGCCTCCGAAGATGCCCGCCATTTGGTCATTCGGCCTACCGTTGCCGGTAATGGTGACATTATTGCTGCCGATCAGCAGGATGCCGGCGGTGACGTCGGCGCCCTCGCCGGTATCTCCCGGGTTGGCACACTGCCGGGCCCACCAGCTCGCACCCCCGGAGATCATCCGGTTGCCGCTGATGGTCAGTTGATCGGAGTTGCCCGCGACCACGCTGCCGTCACGAAGCAGGTATCCGTCGGCGATGCCCAGGCCCAGTTCTCTTCCGGCCGAAGTCCAGGGTGCCCCGACACTCATGTTGTTGGTGATCTCGACCTGGGTCGTCCACCACAGGTTTACGGCTATCGCCCGCGCGCCTTGCGTGTCCGAACCGATGTTCTGGTTGCCGTCGATCACTGCCGAAACCTTGCTGCCGTTGCTGCCCTCCAGATCGATGCCTATGCCGACGTCTTGGGAGCTGGCTTGGATACCCTGGTTGCCGCTGATCTCGGCCCAGGTGCCCGGCAGCAGATGAATACCGCGGCAGGTGCCGCTACACGACCAGACCGAGATCTGCTGGTTGGCCACGATGTGCGGCCGCGCGTCGGCGCCGGCCTCCTCTTCGACTTTTATGGCCGTCGCGTCCTGCACCGCGCCGGATGAGCCCACCTGCACTTGGCTGCCCAGAATGGTGGGAGCGGTGGCCGTCAGGGCCGCCGCCTGCGCATGAATGTAGACTCCAATCGGCGAGTTGCCTCCTCCGCTTCTGATCCAGCAATCGGAGATCTCGGACGATGCGTCCGCGATGGTGACCACGGTCGCGCCGTTGTTCGACTGTTGCAGGTTGAAATGATGTATCCGCCCGCTGTGACCGGCAGCGAATGTGAGTCCCTGGGCCACCGATGAAACGATTATCGGCCGATCCGTCGAAAGGTGGCCGGCGGCGTCGAAGCCGCCCAGCAGATCCGGCATGTTGGGCGCAACCGGCAGAACCAGGTTCTCCCCGAAGGTTCCGGCCCCGATGACACAGACATTGGTGGCCGGGCTGCTGCTGGCCTGCATCAGGCCTGCGGCAATCGATCCAAGCGGATTTGCCAAAGTGCCCGTTCCCGAGCCGCCCTGAATAACCCAGACACAGTTTTCAACTTCGACCACCACGTCGGCCACGCCGAAAACCGCCGGTTCGAAGTCGTCCCAGGTCTTGACGGTCAGGTTGTATGTGCCCGGAGTCGTGGGCGATGCCCAGTTGACGTTGGTCTGGAACGGACTGCTGGCATCCGACGACTGGCAGGTTGTGGCCGCACAGGAGAGCCGGCCGACGTCGGGGCCTTCCCAGTCGAAGTTGAGAGGGTTGTCGTTGTCCTGGTCCCAAGCCTGGGCGGTGATGGTGAGCGCGGTGCCGGCGGCCACGTGCAGGCGCCAGGCCGAGCCATCGAAGACTGCGTTGCTGACGCTCTGGATCTGCGGCACGCGGTTGACCATTTTCAGGCCGACAACATCGGTTGCATACTGGTTGACCGCGATCTGCAAGGTGTAGACGCAGTCTTTCTTGGCGAGCACATCCGGCATGGCGGCCTGGATCTGGGTGGATGCTTGCGCATCGCTCTGGTTCGAGAGGACGACGTCTGCGACGTTGCAGGCGGCCGCCGGTTGGGCATCGATAACCGACCAGACACGAGGCCAGGCGAACGGGGCCGCGGCGTTGGGATCGTCCGGGGCAATGGATGCCCAGATCCAGTCGCTGCGCCCATGGCTCACCTCGCGGGGATCGGCCCAGGTGGAAATCGTGACATCTATCGACGGGCAGCTCACGACGTCCTCTAGATCTGTCAGTCCGTCGCAGTTGTTGTCCAGCGCGTCGACACAATCCTCGGTCACGCCGGGATGCACGTTGCCGTCCGAGTCGTCGCAATCAACTCCTAGACAAGCCGGACCGGCGCCGTAGCCGTCGGAGTCGGCGTCGACGCACGGATCATCGCAGTCGCGCAAACTGTCGGAATCAAGGTCGCTTGTGCAGTCGGTGTTGCACACAGCCACAGCATCGTCGCAGTCTGCCCCGCTGCACGACGGTCCCGTACCGTAACCGTCACCGTCGACATCCACACACGGATCGTCGCAGTCACGCAGGCTGTCAGAATCAACATCTGCCGTGCAATCGACATTGCAGCTGGCCACGGCATCGTCGCAATCGGTCCCGCTGCAACCCGGTCCGCTACCGTAGTTGTCACCGTCGGCGTCAAGGCATGGATCATCGCAGTCGCGCACAGAGTCGACGTCGCTGTCGGTCGTGCAGTCGGTGTTACACGTCGCCACCGCATCATCACAGTCGGCCCCGCTGCACAACGGTCCCGTCCCGTAGCCGTCGGAGTCGACGTCGACACACGGATCGTCGCAGTCGCGCAAGCTGTCGGAATCGGTATCGCTCGCGCAGTCGGTGTTGCAGCTCGCCACGCTGTCGTCGCAGTCGGCCCCGCTGCACGATGGTCCCGTACCGAAGCCGTCACCGTCGATATCCACACACGGATCGTCACAGTCACGCAGGCTGTCGGAATCCATGTCCGACGTGCAGTCAATATTGCAACCAGCGACTGTGTCGTCGCAATCGGCGCCGGTGCAGCCCGGGCCGCTGCCGTAGTCGTCACCATCGGCGTCCAGGCAGGGATCGTCACAGTCGCGCAGAGAGTCGCCGTCGCTGTCGGTCGTGCAGTCGGTGTTGCAGCTCGCCACGCTGTCGTCGCAGTCGGCCCCGGTGCAGTCGTCGCCCTCGCCGTAGCCGTCACCGTCTACGTCGGTGCAGGCCAGGCAGCAAGCGCCCTCGTGGCAAGCGGGATCGCCGTTGTTGCAGTCCGGCCCGGTGCAGTCCGGGCCTGTTCCATAGCCGTCGCCGTCGACGTCCAGGCAGGTGTCGTCGCAGTCTCGCTGACCGTCGTTGTCGACATCGGTCACACAATCGGTGTTGCAGCTCGCTACGCTGTCATCGCAGTCGGCGCCGGTGCAGCCGCCGCCCACTCCGTAACCGTCAGCGTCGCTGTCGAGGCAGGCATCCTCACAGTCGCGCAAGCCGTCACCGTCGTTGTCCGTCGTGCAGTCGGTGTTGCAGCTCGCCACAGTGTCGTCGCAGTCGGTGCCTGTGCAGTCATCGCCGACGCCGTAACCGTCGCCGTCGAGATCAGTGCAGTTCGTGCAGCAGGCGCCCTCGTGGCAAGCGGTATCGCTCTCGTTGCAGTCGGCGCCTGTGCAGTCGTCGCCCACGCCGTAACCGTCTCCGTCGGGATCACTACAATCTATGCAACAGGCTCCTTCGTGACACTCGGCATCGCCGTCGTCACAGTCTGCCCCCAGGCAATCATCGCCGACGCCATATCCGTCTCCGTCCAGGTCGGCGCAGGCCGTGCAACAGTCGCCCTCGTAACAGCCGGAGTCCGTGTCGTCGCAATCCGCGCCCAGGCAGTCATCACCCTGGCCATGGCCGTCTCCATCATTGTCGATACAATTTTCACAGCATTTGCCTTCATGGCAAGCGAAGTCGCTGTCGTTGCAGTCGGAGCCGGTACAATCCGCTCCTGTTCCGTAGCCGTCGCGATCGTAGTCCAGGCAGTCTATGCAACAGCTACCCGCATGGCAGGCCGGATCGCTGTCGTTGCAGTCCGGCCCGGTACATTGATCGCCGTCCCCGTAGCCGTCGCCGTCCAGATCGATGCAGTCGAGGCAGCATGAACCTTCGAAACATGCGGCGTCCGAATCGTTGCAATCGATTCCCTCGCAGCCGAGACCGAGCCCGTAGTGATCTCCGTCGTTGTCCGTGCAGACGTAGTTCGGCCGGTCGCTCGAGCAGGCGAACGACAACAGCGCAATAAAGACTATTCCTGTTCCAATTTCCCTCTTCATGAAAAAACCTCCCTTTGTCTTGAAAATCTTTCCGATACTACACCGAAAACATCTTCCGTGTGAACCCCCACCCGAACTGCCTGCGCTTGCCGGTTTTCTATGAGATCGACTACGGGATCATCGAGCGTTCCAAGCGCTGGCTTGCGGGCAAGCAGAATTCCGACGGCTCGTGGAACCCGACCACGCAGTTGCACGGCTACAACATGGCGTTGGGGGCGAGCAAGCTGAGGACGACTGCCTATATCCTGTGGTCGCTCGAGCAGGCGGGAGACAAGGGCGGGCACATCGGGCGCGCGGTCGGCTATATCACCAAGCACCTAGACGACGCCAAGGGAGATCTGTACACGCTTGCGCTTTCGGCCAACGCGCTGGTGTCGTGGAACAAGAGCGACCCGGCGACGCTGAAACTACGGCCATGTACTCGCGCGGAGTGCAGCAACCCGAGATCATCACCGTGACCAAAGACTGAGTTCGCCCGGAGTTTTTGACAGGTTACGATTCAGAGGCAGTCGTAGTAGCCCTGCTGCGAGTTCAGGCCGCACTGTGAGCCGTGCGAGGAGCAGTTGATCGAGTTCACCTTCTCGTTCTCACACCAGACAACGGTGTTGCCATCGCAGCGCCCATTGAAGGTTTCACCGTTGCAGGGATCGTCGTTGGCCGGGGGCTGGTCATCCGCGGGCGGTTGGTCGGCCGGTTGTTCGCGGCAGGCGAAGTACTGCTTACTGTCGTCGAAGACGCAAACCTTGCCTTCTGAAACGCAGTCTTCGTTATGCACCTGGTCGTTCTCACACCAGACAACGGTGTTGCCGTCGCAGCGGCCATCATAGGTCTCACCGTTGCAGGGATCGTCGTCCGCCGGCGGCTGATCGTCCGCCGGCGGCTGGTCTGCCTGCTGTTCGAGGCAGCCATAGTAGCTGTTCTGGTCGCTGTAACCGCAGCTTTTGCTGCTAGCCAAGCAGTCCTGGCTTTGCACCTGGTCGTTCTCGCACCAGATCGCCGTGTTGCCGTCACAGCGACCCTCGTAGGTCTCACCGTTGCAGGGATCGCTGTCGGCCGGCGGCTCGTCCGCCGGCTGGCCGTCGATGCCGATGAAATCCAGGTAGACATCCACGCGCGTGTCTACTCCATAGGAGGCGCAACTGTAATCCCCGTACGACGTCACCCCGGCCAACAGGTAGTTGCCGTTGGCATCTTGAAAAAAGGCCGGTCCGCCCGAGTCGCCATTGCAGGTGTTTTTGTTTTTTTCTTCATAACGGAACTGGCTGTCCATGACGTTCGAAATCGACATCCATACCGCCCGTTTGATTCCGGCGCCGGTTTGCTGGTATCCGTTATCCACGCCGTAGCCGACAAAGAATAGATCCTTTCCCGCCCACGACGAATCCATGTGCTGCAGCATGCCCAGCGGCTCGATCGACGCGTCCTTGGCCAGCGTGACAACGCCGATGTCGTTGGTGATGGACTGGCTATTGTAGTTGGGGTGCGCCTGGATGCTCTTGGCGTTGATCACCTCCTGGGCCTGGCCGATGCTGGGGCCGATGACGAACTGCATGCGGCTGGCGCTGAACCCCGAAACACAGTGTCCGGCCGTGACCACCGTGTGCGGGCCGACCAACGTTCCGGAACAGTGAGCATTGCCGTCGTATACCAGGGCCCCGGCGGCTGGAATACCGTCGAAGGTATATCCGCCGATGATATCGCTGGATTGTCTGTTGACTACGGGTTGCTGCGGTTGATCGGGAAAGATTGTGCCGTCGGAGCAGGCCACCGACGCCAGCGGAAGTGCCATGCTTAGCAGTACGAAGATGATCTTGCGAGACATGTTTTCCTCCAAACGCAAAAGTTGAAACGACAAGACTGCTATCATGCATTTTGTGCGCCAACACGCCACAGGTGACCCAGTGCGTAATAGCCTTGTTGTTACTGAATAAAATCGCCAGAAATAAGAATATCAGCTGGTGCGATATTGACATAGAGACATGTTGTCACACTAAGCTATGCTTCCGGCTAGTGCCGTCTCGCTGCAAAAACCTTTCGTATCGGTCAGTTGACCGATAGACAGTCTTTTTTGCGCTGGCTGGGAACAGGTGTTACCAGGGCAGGTAAATGATCTATCGTTGGATTAACTTCCTGGAAGTACAACTCTTTCAGTTACGAATGCAAGCAGCTCGCCTATACTTTCGGCGTAGCGAGAGGCCGAGAAGCACTTCAACTGGTCAGCAGCCCGACGAGAATAGATCGTCGCCTTGTCCAGCGCCCGTTTCAGGCTCTTGGTGGCAAGAACGCGCTCGACAACCATCAGACACTCGTGCTCATCCGGTTGGCGTGCGGATATATCCTCGATCAGTGGATGTAACCCGGCGTCCTCCTCGCAGGCCAAAAGCAGAGGCAGTGTGGTCTTGCCCTGCAGCAGATCGTTGGCCAAGTCCTTGCCGCTCTGCTCGGGAGGCGCAATGTAGTCGAGGACGTCATCGGTGATCTGGAAGGCCATGCCGAAGGCCCGGCCCAGTTCCGTCGCCGCCTCGATATCGTTGCGTCCGACTCTCGCCAGACTGGCCCCCGCCCGGCAACACCAGGCGAACAGGCCGGCCGTCTTGCCCGAGATTATCTGCTCGTAGCCGGGTAAGGACAGCGTCGCCCGCCCGGAGCGGACGAGTTGTAAGACCTCTCCCTCGGCCATCGAGCTTATCACCCGGCTCAATTCATCCAGCAAATCGACATCTCCATGCTTGACCACGATACCGAAAGCGCGCGCCATCATGAAGTCTCCGACTAAGACGCTTGCGGCATTGCCGTACACGCGCGGGGCGGCCGGCACGCCGCGCCTGAAGTTGCCCCGGTCGACCACATCGTCATGCAACAGCGACGCGTTGTGGAACAGCTCGGTGGCAACCGACAAGTCGATCCCGTCTCTTGCCTCGGCCCCGGCCGTTTGCGCCATCAGCAAAAGCAGAGTGGGGCGAATGCGCTTTCCGCCGGAATCAATCAGGTGCTTGGCGACTTCGGGCACGAGTTCGACCGTCGAAGCAACTGCCGCCTCGATATCCTGCTCGACTCGACGCAAAGCCCCGGCAACCAGGGCATGGGCCCGGGAGACAGGCGAGAATGGTAAAATCTTTGGTTTTTTGAGCGCTTCTATCATTCGCCGGTAAAATCCCAAAAAGGGAGTTGAATAACTAGCATCGGCCGACCCATGTGTCAAATCTGAACGGCAATAGCCGATTTTCCACCCTCCGAGAGAACTTTCCTTCGAATATGCCGTCTTTAGTATACTGGGTGCAGGGAGATCGCCGGATGGTTCGAATGAGCCGACAAATACCAGCAACACAGGAAATACCGACGCGTTGTCGAACAGCCGAGTGCAAGCCGTCCGACGAGGAGTTGCTGGAACGCTACCGCGGGGGAAACCATGCGGCCTTCGAGGAGATTTTTCGCCGCTACCGCCGGCGTATCTTTTTCTTCGTGCTGCGCTTCCTCAGGGACAAGAACGCATCCGAGGACGCGGTGCAGGATCTCTTCCTGCGCGTGATCCGCGACCCCAGCCGTTTCCAGGCCCGGTCGCGTTTTTCTACCTGGCTGCACACAGTTGCTCGCAACCTGTGCATCGACTTGCTGCGCAAGCAAAAATACCGCCGGGCGGCATCGCTCGATCAGCCCAGGCAAACCGGGGACTCCGGGCGACCGGGGACTCCCCTGGTCGAGGAGATTCGCAGTCCGAATGACTCTCCCGAGCAAGAAGCCGGGCGCGGTTCTACCCGCCTGAAATTGTTGCATGCCATCAAGGCCATCCCGGATGAGCAACGTGTCGTCTTCCTGCTGCGCGAGGTGGGTGGGTTGTCTTTTGCGGATATAGCACGAATAGTCGGTTCTCCCCTGAACACGACCAAGAGCCGCATGCGCTACGCGCTTTGCAACCTGCGCAGGGTCATGGGCGGGCAGTTTCTTCCCGACGAGATTGACAGGCGAACGCTTGATCCATAGTATGCTTCCAAAATAATTGGAGGCATGCATGCGCAGATTCACCTTGCTGGCACTGGTATTCATCTTGTCTGGTGTGCCGGCCGGCCCGGCCCGTGGCGGACCACAGCGGCTGTTCGGTTACGATAGCTGGTCTGTCGGCACGGCCAACGCACAGAACGTGTTCGGGGCAGGCATCGGGGTCCTGTACAACAACCCGGCCCTGCTTTTGGATCTCGACAACCAGTTCAGCGTGAACTTCATGGCCCTGCAACCGCGGGTTACGGCCCGCCTGATGGGACGCCCTCAGAATGCCGATATTCCCATCACCTTTTACGACTCGGACGTGGGAATCGAGGGTTCCAACCTGGATCGCCCGCTGCCAACCGTCGAGTTGCCCAACCCGCGCGGCGACAACCGGCAGCAAGGGTTTGGCGGCTACGTCGGCGTGGGGCTAGTGCACTCTCTGGGCATCGACAATTTCCGCATGGGCCTTGCCCTGCTCGTCCCGACCTCCGGCCTGGTTTCTATCAAGACCAACTACCCGGACGAGCGCGAGCAGTATTTCTCGAACACCGTGCACTTCGTGCGCTTCGGGGAGTGGAACAAGGTATTCTCGTTCCTGATCGGCGCTGCTTACCGGCCGGCCGAGTTCTTCAGCCTGGGCGCCTCGGTCGAGGGCGCACTGAGCACGGGGGCCGTGCTCGACGCCTACGTGCCGGAAGCGACCGTCCAGGACTATGCCTTGGCCAACATGGAGATGGACGTCAAGCCATCACTGCGCAGCATCATCGGCATCACCGGCCGCCCCCTGCCCTGGCTAAGCTTGTCTTTGATCTGGCGTGACCGGCGCTACTCCAAGGTGGACGCAGAGGCGCTTTTGAAGCTCTGGAACTACCACGAGACAGGCGACAGCACGGAGCCCAAGCGCGTCGTGCAGCATCACATGTTGGCATTGGATTTCGAACCCATGGAGGTTACAATGGCTGCCGGCGTTAGACTGGGGGCCTTCACCGCCGAAGCCGGCCTGACCTGGAACCGTTGGTCCGACTATCTCGATAACCACTACCAGCGCGGGCAGGAAACCGCCGTGTTCGAACCCACCAACCCCGATGACCCGCCAGTCGATGGTGACAAGTTCGCTTTTTCGGACACCTGGTCTCTCGCCGCATCGGGATCCTGGGAGTACCTCGATGGCTTCACCGCCACCGTGGGGCTGTCCTACCGACCCACCCCTGTTCCCCCGCAAACGGGCCGCACGAGCTACGTAGACAGCGACGTGATCGGGGCGGCCGTGGGGCAGCGTATCGATTTCACAGTTTGGGATCGCAAATTGCGTGTCGACATCGGCCTGCAATTTGCTTACATGCTGGATACCACCGTCTATAAGGACCCGGGCCAGATCCGCGACGAGTTCGCCGATCGCGCAACGACTTTGATAGGCGGCCAACCCATGTCCGAGGCCGAGGGGCTGCAAACCAACAACCCCGGATTTCCCGGATACGACTTCGGCGGCTGGACGCTGGTGGGTTCGGCCTCATTGAGCTACCTGTGGGGCCCCTGAAGTTCAAGCTGCGAAAGATGGTCCAGCGGCACGGGGAGGTGCAGCTCTATTTCCTCGGCGATCTGGAACTGAACGCAGTGGTCGGAAGAGAGATCCGCCTCCGGCACACCGGCCACATCGCCTGCGTCAACTGCGGGGCCGGGATTCGCAAGACCTACGGAGACGGCTACTGCTACGGATGTTTCTCGACTCTGGCCCGCTGCGACTCGTGCATCATCAAGCCGCAAACCTGCCACTACCTGCTGGGCACCTGCCGTGAACCGGAATGGGGCGAACGTCACTGTCTCGTGCCACACGTGGTCTACCTGGCCCAGACCAGCCAGGTAAAAGTCGGCGTGACCGGCGCCGATAAAGTACTGGAGCGCTGGGGCGATCAGGGTGCCCTGCAGGCTGTGGTGATGGCCAGAACTCCCGACCGCCTGACGGCCGGGAAGATAGAGCACGCCTTGGCCAATCACATGCCCGATCGCACCAACTGGCGCAAACTTATCACCGGCCTTGCCGATCCCGAGGACCTGCCTGCATACGGACTGAAGGTCGCCGATCTGGTGGCCAAGAAGTACAGACAGTACCTGGCAACCGGTGAGCCCGTCGTGCGCTTCGTCTATCCCGTCAAGCGCTTTCTCGAAAAGGCGCGCTCTGTAAATTTCGATAAGCTGTCAGAAATCGGCGGCACCCTGCTGGGCATGCGCGGCCAGTACCTGATAATCGGTGAGGCGGCCTTCAACGTGCGCCGCTACTCGGGCTACGAGGTCGAAGTCGACCTGGGAGGTTTGTAAATGGCGGAAAACTTCTACGTCGTTTTGGGGGTATCTTCGGATGCGGAGCCCCGGCAGATCAGGCGTGCCTACCGCAGTCTGGTGAAACTCTACCGCCCCGACGTTTCCGACAAACCGGAGCAAAAGGTCCGCGAGCACAACGACCGGCAATCGGAAAAGCCTCATCACCCGCCCCCGGGCAGGCAGATCGTGATTTCGTGCAACTCCCGCCGGCCGCGGGCAGTGGCCCGTTCGCGCGTCGTTGGGCATACACTTGAAGAAGAAACAGATGGCCTCTTCTGCCGGGTAGACGAGTTCTTCGATGGCTGGGTTCCGGGTCTGTTTTCCCGCACCGGGCTCAAGGCCACCCACCGCAAGAACCTTTTTGTCGAACTAATACTGGAGCCTAATGAGGCCGTTGCGGGAGGACTCTTTCCGCTGCACGTCCCGACAGAGCAAACCTGCTCAGTCTGCTCGGGCCGCGGCTCCGTGGGCGGGTTGAGCTGCGCTGCATGTCACGGACGAGGACGAACGGTTTCCTATCACGATATCGAGGTCTCGGTTCCCCCCGGCGTTGGGAACGGCACCGAGGCGCGCATCTCGCTGGGTGATATAGGCCTTACCGGAGTGGATCTGTTCGTCCTGGTCTCGGTCAGGCCTTGAGGTATTTCGCTGCCAGGCTATCGAGGGCCGCCTTCAGGCCGTCGTGAAGCGCGGCTATTTCTTCTTTTTCCCACTGGTCGGCATCTTTACGAATGAAAGACGTCTTGTCGACACGGTTGTCGAAGCGGGCGACAGGCAGATGGAACCTGCGGCCGTGTGCCTCGACGGTCAGCCTGCCTTTCTTGTCTGCCTTCTGCTCGAGCCAGTCGAGATCGTCACATCCGTAATCGCCCAGCATGACGTCGATCGGCACGCCGTGGTGCAATATCGAACCGGGATCGTTCGGATCGGCCCGGGCTTCGTTCTTGCGACGCGATTCTTCCGGGCTGACCCAGATGTAAAGTACAACTGACTTTTCGAGAATCTTTTCAGACAGGTGGCCAAGCGAGTGGCGATAGCCATAGAACTCGGGCAACGGCATGGCCGAGCCCTGCGGCCCGCCCCGGGCGAACTCGATCACCAGCGTCTTGCCGTTGAGCGTGTCTGGATAGCCGCGTAGCTTGTCTGCCAAGAGATCCGCGGCCTCGCGCTCGATCTTGTCGCACAACTTCTCTCGCGCACCGTCCGTCAACGAAGCAAGCCGCTCCGGCGCGCCGGCAAGCTTCGCGGCCGCGTCGATGCGCTCGATGATCCAGGCGGCCGCAGAGCGAGGTGCACATGCTTTTTTTACCAGCAGATCTTCGTAGTCTTCGTTGATCAGCTCGATCAGGGTAAGCCAGTCACGCGTGTCGCTAAACGGCTTCTCCGGCGACTGGAAGAACAACCGCTTTTGCCCCTGCGCCTCCAGTTCGTCGTCGATGCGGCGCATCATGTGCACGTACGGAAAATCATCGAGTTGTACCGTCGGCCCCATGTGAAAATCTCGGCGGCATTCCTCGGCCGGCAACCAGTCGAGGTACTTGCGCACTTCCGACTTACCGGAGGCGGGCAGCGCCAGCAACAACACGGTGTCCAGAGTATCGCCCATTTCTGTCTCCTTTTCGCAGTTTAGAAACCTTAAGATAACAGGCTGGCGTCCGGCTTCGCAAGAAAGTAGACTCGTTCCTGGAAAATAAAGGGAGGTGTCCATGCCAAACGATCTTAGCGCAGCGGAGCTAGTGGCTCTCGTTGGCCGCGTTTTTAAGCCAGGCGACAAAGACAGGGCAATTGCGGTGCTCGTCGATCTGCCAGATTCCGAGGTCCCCGACAATCCCCACTGGCGCGAGCGCCGCCTGCTGGCGGCCGATTGGGCCGGGCTTCTGGCCGGGTCGAAAAAGGAACTCGGACTCGACTGTGACCTGGTGCTGTATCGCAACACCCGCATGAACAACGCTGACTTGCCCGAGCGTGCCTGGATCGCCTCGGGCGACTTGCCCGACTCGGCCGATGCGCTCGACCCGGCCGAATCCGTTTCTACAGAAGCGATCCTGTCTTCTCATTCAATCCTGCTGGCCCCAACCGAGTTCTCGGCAACGGCGCCTTTGAAGATAGCGGCTCCTTCTTCGGGCTTCAGGGCCGCGACCATGCCCGGGTTCGCAGTCCAGATGATCCCAACTTTGCGTCTCGACTACACCGAGATCAACCGGCGCGTGGCACACATGAAGAAACTGCTCGATCGGGCATCTTATGCCGAGATCGAATTCCTTATAGACGCTCACGAGCGACGTAATTTGCGGCTCGACCTGCGCCACCGCACGGCGCACGCCTCGGGCGGCCTGTTTCCGGATCCGGGCACGGCGGGCAACCTGCCCTCGGGCGAGGCCTACATCGTCCCCTACGAGGGTGAACTGGAACAAGATCCATCGCAATCCGCCGGCGAACTTCCGGTTCAGTTCGGCGACGAGATCGTAGTTTTCAACATCGAGGAAAACGTCGCCCGAAGCGCAAGCGGCCCGGGAGCGGCCGCTCGAGAGCAGGCCGAGTTGCTGGCCCGCGAGCCGGCTTACGGCAACCTGGCCGAGTTGGGGCTGGGAGTGCTTTCCGACTTCGGCATAGAGCCCTGCGGCTCGGTTCTGCTGGACGAGAAACTCGGCCTGCACATAGCCTTCGGCCGCAGCGACCACTTCGGCGGCCAGGTAGGCGCTAAGCAGTTTTCGCGTCCCGAGGCGGTGGTGCACATAGATCGTGTCTACATCCCCAGCCTGCAACCACGAGTACTAATCGAACGCGCAGATCTGCTCATGCCAGACGGCTCGCACCTGCCGTTGATAAGGCGGGGGGAATACGTGATCAACCTGAATGAGTGATAACCCATTGAAACAAAACGTTTACAACATCTTCAGTTTGTTTGTCCGACAACCCTGTATAGAAACAATTGACAACATTCTTGTTGTTTGTCATGACAATCAGCGAAATAGTTGTGGATTGTAAATCCATGAGACCAGTTCACGCACCGTTCTTAATCCTGCTTACCCAATGTCTGGCGACACCGGTCGCAAGCGAAGAGCACAGACCCGTGGTGGCGGTGTTCAACATCCAGGTCAAGCGGATCAAGCGCGCCCCTGCATTGCTGGACGGACTGAGTGAGCACCTGGCCACCCGGCTGGCCGAGACCGGCAGGTACCAGGTTGCCCCGCGCGATCAACTCAAGAAGCGTCTCAACCAGCAAAAGAATAGATCCTACCGGCTTTGCTACGACCAGGCCTGCCAGATCGAGTTGGGCCGGGAGCTGTCCGCGGAGAAAACGCTGTCCACAAAGGTGATCCAGATCGGCGGCAAATGCAACGTTAACGTGACCCTGTTCGATCTCAAGCGCGCGACCGCCGATGCAGCCGCATCGCACCGCGGGGGGTGCAAAGAGGAAGAGCTGCTCGAATCGCTCGACGCGGTGGTCGACAAGCTGGTCGGCAAGAGACCGGCCCGCGGTCCCGGGGTCGCCAAGGTGAGAGGAAAGGCCGATCCGGTGGACATGTTGCCGGTCGGGCCGGGCTGGTTCTGGGCTGGGTGCCAAAAAGGCGAGGAAGACCAGTGCGCATCCGACGAAAAGCCGGGACGCAAGACCTATTTGGATGGCTTCTCCATCGGCAAGTCCGGTGTCACGGCCAGGCAATATGCCAGATGCGTCAAGGCCAAAAATTGCAGTGAACCCGGACACGGGAAGGGCTGCCGCTGGCGTGTCGACGACCAGGCGGACCAGCCATTGAACTGCGTCAGCTGGTACCAGGCCGAGACGTATTGTACCTGGGCCGGAAAGCGGCTTCCCACCGAGGCCGAATGGGAAAAGGCGGTCCGGAAGGCCGGCCTGCAAGGTTTACCCGGAGATCTGCGAGAATGGGTGGCCGACTGGTACGTGTGGAACTACTACGTCATCGCCGAAGAGAAAAATCCCCAGGGACCCGGCTCAGGCTCAAACCGGGTGGTGCGGGGAGGTCCGTCACCGGACGACAAACGCCTTCGCGATTCGCAGCGAGAACGCAAAGACCCGGTCTCCCGTTTCGAGAAGGTGGGATTCCGCTGCGCCCGATCGGTCGGGCCCTGATACGAAGACAGGACGTGAAGGAGGAGTAGCTAGCGCTGCAGGCGTCCGCGCACGCAGTTGACCGCGTCGGAGTCGGGCATGAAAACGCGGCCGTGTGGGTCCCAGGAATCCCCGCCCCGGAACTTCTGCATCTCCAGTTTCACCTTGTACTGCAGCGGCGAGGAACTGTCGATCGAGGCGATGATCCGGGCGCGTAGCTTGCGCTGGCGCGGATAGCCGTAGTCCTTGACCTTCCAGGCGGTCTTGAGGTACCCGGAGCGGCCGTCGAGGGTCTCGAGATCGGAGTAGGAGTCGTTGACGCAGGAAACCAGCTTCTGCCAGGCTTCCTCGTGCTTGTAGTTGCCGGCCACCGGGATACGGACGAACTTGTTGGCCACATCCAGGTCGACGGTCTCCTTGAACGACGAATCCAGCACCAGCTTGACCGGGAAACTCTTCTGCTGGGTGTTTCCCTTGACATTGAATGTCTCGCAGAAGTACTCGGGCGGTCCGCACACCTCGACTGCGTAGAGATTGTCCTCCTCGGGAAGTACGACTTCGACCACGCCCGATCCCACCGGCCGGCCGTCGAGCCTCACGGTGGATTCGGAGGGCTCCGGCATGACCTTGATCTTGGTCTTGAACAAACCGCAGGAACACAGAATCGCCACGCAACAAACCAGTACGATCCAGATTGCTTTCTTGGTTTTCATCCGCAGCCTCTCTCTCGTCAAGTCGTCCGTCATGAAAACACTTGCGCTATCCTTCGGAATCTGCGGCAGTCTAATGGACTGACGCTGCAAAAGTCAAACCTGGCAGGATCGTTGGGCAGCCGAAAGCCGTGATGGCTATGGCAAGTGCGTTGTAGGCCTCGATCACAGCGTCCTGGCGAAGCCGCCACCCATGCGGCCGGTCGACTTCAAGAAAAAGCCATAGCCCTATCTAACTTCCACTTTTCCCAACCTCGGCGTCAGATCGGCGGCCAGACGCGCCAGATCGAGCGAGTGTGCGAACGGTTGGCTGTCGCCGTCGCGGCAGTGTTGCAAGACGAGATTGCCGCCGCCGAGTTCGTCGATCTCGGATGCCAGGTGATTGATGCTGCGGCCGGACAGCAGCGGCGGGTAGACCGTTGTGCGCAGTTCGTAAGAGATCCCGGATGACACCAGGTGAGCGAGCGACAGGCGGGCGCGGGCGCCTGAGTCTGCTTGCGCCGTTACCGTGGGGTAGTCGTCAAAAGGCGCCTTGACGTCGAAGCCCACCCAGTCTACCAGTCGCCCGGAGAGGATCTTTTCCAGTTGCGCCGGGTAGGCACCGCCCGTGTGCAGCGCGGTTTTGAAACCCATGGAACGCACCTGCCCGAGCGCGTCTTCGAGGCCGGCGTGCATGGTGGGCTCGCCGCCGCTGAACACCACGCCGTCCAGGAACCCGCGGCGCTCTTCGAGGAAGGCAAGAACGTCCCGCCAGGCATGGGTCTGTCCGGCGACCAGCTGCAATTCAGGATTGTGACAGTATGGACAGCGCCAGGGGCAGCCGCGCAGAAAAAGAACCGTCGAGAGCATCCCGGGCCAGTCGATGGTCGAAAGGGGCGCGAAACCGCCCACCGGAACCCCGCGCCGGCTCACCGGTCGCCTCCGACGTCGAAGTACTTGCGCTCGTTGTACTCGGCCCGCTTGCCGCGGTTAAATCCCGAGACTGGCCGGTGGTAGCCCATCACCCGCGTCCACACCTCGCAGTCGGCGCCGCAGGTCGGGCAAACCGGCTGTTCGCCCGCCAGGTAACCGTGGGACGGGCAAACCGAGAATGTCGGCGTGATTGTCAGGTAGGGAATGCGGAAACGCTCAAGCACCCTTTGCACCAGCTTCTTGCAGGCAGCGGCGCTATGGATCCTCTCGCCCAGGTAAAGATGAAAAACCGTGCCTCCGGTGTACTTGCGCTGCAGCTCTTCCTGCAGCCCGAGCGCTTCAAAGGGATCGTCGGTCGCGCCGGCCGGAAGTTGTGAGGAGTTGGTGTAGTAGCAGGCCTCTTCCGTCCCGGCCTGATATATTCCATTGTAGCGCTTGCGGTCCTCGCGGGCCAGGCGGTGGGTTGCGCCCTCGGCCGGGCTGGCCTCGAGATTGTACATGTTACCGGTCTCTTCCTGGAAAGCGACCAGTCGCTCGCGGATGTGATCGAGAATCTCGGCTACGAAACGCTGCCCTTCGGCATTGGAAAGGTCGTAAAGGTCGGACGAGAAGTTGCGCACGCATTCGTTGAGCCCGTTGACCCCGATGGTTGAAAAGTGATTGCGCAGCGTGCCCAGGTAGCGTTTCGTATAGGGCAACAGGCCCGCGTCGATCTGGCGCTGGACGATCTTGCGCTTGATCTCCAGGCTGGTCCGGGCAAGGTTCAGCAGGCGATCGAGCTGCTCGATCAACCCGAGGCGATCACCTGAGTAGAGGTAGCCCAGCCGGGCGCAGTTGATTGTGACCACGCCGATCGAGCCGGTCTGCTCGGCCGAGCCGAAAAGCCCGTTGCCTCTTTTCAGAAGCTCGCGCAGGTCGAGCTGCAGGCGGCAGCACATCGAGCGCACCATGTTCGGCTTCAGATCCGAATTTAGGAAGTTCTGAAAATAGGGCAAACCGTACTTGGCGGTCAGCTCGAACAACGGCTGGCAGTTGGGATGATCCCAGTCAAAGTCCGGCGTGATGTTGTATGTCGGGATGGGAAAAGTGAATACCCTGCCGCGCGCGTCGCCCGCGCCCATGACGTCGATATAAGCGCGGTTGATCAGATCCATCTCGGCCTGCAGATCTCCGTAGCGAAACGGCATCTCCCGGCCACCGATGAGCGGCTGCTGGTCGCGAAGATCGTCGGGGCACACCCAGTCGAAGGTCACGTTGGTGAAGGGGGTCTGGGTTCCCCAGCGGGAGGGCACGTTGAGGTTGTAGATGAACTCCTGGACGTTCTGCCTGACCTGATCATACGAGAGGGAGTCCTTGCGCACGAAGGGCGCCAGGTAAGTGTCGAACGAACTGAAGGCCTGGGCACCGGCCCACTCATTTTGCAACGTGCCCAGGAAGTTGACCATCTGCCCGACGGCGCTGGAGAGGTGCCGCGGCGGGCCGGCCTCTACCTTATTGGGCACGCCGTTGAACCCCTCCTGCAGGAGGGTGCGCAGCGACCAGCCGGCGCAGTAACCGGAGAGCATGTCGAGATCGTGAATGTGAAAATCGCCTTCCCTGTGCGCCCGGCCGACCTCCGGCGGGTAAACGTGGCCGAGCCAATAATTGGCAATCATCTTGCCCGAGATGTTCATGATCAGTCCGCCCAGCGAGTAGCCCTGGTTGGCGTTGGCGTTGATGCGCCAGTCCTGGTGATCTAGGTACTCGTCTATGGTCTGGCGCACGTCCACCAGGGTACGCTGCTGATCCCTGAGGCGCGCGTGCTGGTCGCGATAGGCGATATAGGCCCGAGCGGTGGCCAAGTGGTTCGATGAGATCAGCACCTGCTCGACGATGTCCTGGATGTTCTCGATCTGCGGCGGTCCATCCGAGTGCCGGTAGCAAAGAACCTTAGCCACCTGGGCTGTCAGCAATGAAGCTTCTTGCCCGTCGAACTCGCCGGTCGCCGTGCCGGCCTTTTCAATCGCCGCCTGTATGCGCTCGGCGTCGAAGGCAACCCGCGCGCCATCACGGTTGACGACGGCTTCGGGACTCCTGGACACCGGCCGGTTTATGGGAGAAGTATGGATCTCGGTACTGACTTGCATGATGCGACTCCTCGAAAACTTCTAGAAAACAGGCCCTAGCGCTCGGAAACATCTGATGTTTCACAATCAAGGATGCCACAATATATTGGGGGTGGAATTGCTTGTCAACACAAAATATTGTGGTTCAGCAATCGGCCGATAGATCAAGAGCCTATGGCGAGTTAAAATTCGAATTGCCCCGGCCGGCCGGAACACGGGCAAGAACGACCTGCTGATCCCGGTTCGCTGAGTTGAAAAAAGTGCTTTGCGATGCGCGGAAGTTCGATTATGATTCCAGGTTCTAAGAATTTTGGGGAGAGTATCCCGGCGACAAAGGAGAGCTTGTATGGCAGCACGAAAAGGTACCATCAACGGTCTGACGGCAAGTCAGGTCAAGGAAATGAATAAGGTGTTGACGGACAAACGCCGTGAACTCAGGCTGTCGATCGCGAACCGGCTCGATCGCGATGCCGGGGTGGACCCAAGCGAGATCATCGAGGAACTGGAACAGGCTTCCACCGGGCAGCACCAGGACGTGCAATTGCGCATCCTGGACAAGGAGGTCAAGCTGCTTCGTGAAGTCGAGCGGGCGCTGAAGAAGTTCGAGATAAAGGAGTTCGGCCTGTGCGAGGGGACCATGGAGCCCATCGGTTATGCCCGCCTGAAGGCGCGCCCGTGGGCCCGTTACAGCGTCACTCACAAGGAAGAGCTTGAACGACTGCAGCGCGAGCAGTCCACCCTCCGCCCCGGGCGCTAGCCCCGCTTGGTGGCACAATTCGTTTGCGGGGCATTGCCGGCGCAAGCGGCATATCGCTTGCGTTTATCGTAGTGGCCCTTCTCTGTTCTCCCTGTCCTGCCGCAAGAAACATCCTCGATCGTGAAGCCTATGAACGCGATCTGATCGCCCGCTCGCTTTCGGCACTAGAGCTGGAACTCGACGAGCACCCGCAGGGCAAAATCATCGAGCGTGTGCACATCGTGCGCCAACCGGTAATCGAGCCAAGCGATCCCTGGCCCGATTTTCTGAACATCTTTCACGTCACCACCCGCGAGCACATCGTCCGCCAGGAACTGCTTTTCAAAGAAGGAGGGCCTTACAGCGAGGCCTTGATCCGCGAGAGCGCCCGCAACCTGCGCCTGTTGCCGATGCTCTTCTCGACCGTGCGCATCGTCTGCGCCCGCGGGACCGAACCCGGCAGGGTCATCGTCGTGGTCATCACCAAGGACATCTGGAGCCTGCGGCTCAACTCCAAGTTCAGCATCGGCGGCGGTGTGTTCAACTACCTGTCGCTGATGCCGACCGAACAGAATTTCCTCGGCTACAACCAGCAACTCAGTCTCTACACCTTCATCGATCGCGACACCTACTCATTGGGAGAAATCTACAACGTCCCGCGCCTATTCGGCACCCGCCTGACGGCCGGGGAGAGTCTCAACCTGCGCATCAATCATATAGACAACTCGACAGAGGGGGGCTTCGGCAGCCTGTTTTTCGGCCTGCCGCTGTTCTCACTCGAGTCGAAGTGGGGTTTCTCGATAGGCGCAAGCTTCGATCTTGGAATATTGCGGCTCTACCGTGGCGCCCGGCCGCTGCAACAATGTTATTTATTGAACGGCATCGAGCATTGCCTGGATTGGAAGTGGAACTACAACACCTTCGCGGCCGAGGCGCTTGTCGTGCGCTCGTTCGGAAAGCACTACAAGACCAATCTCGAATTCGGCTACAAGCTGAGATCGAGAACCAACAGCCTGCCCGAAGACTTTCCCGAAGTGCCGACCGAGGTTCGCGAGGCGTTTGTCGAAGATGTCCTGCCACACGACGACCGGGCCGGCGAAATAATGGCCAGGCTGGTTTTTTTCGAGGCCAGCTACGCGCGCCTGGCGAACATACAGACATACGGGCTGACCGAGGATTTTCGCCTCGGCCCGCAACTTACGGCCGAGGCAAGCTGGGCCAACCCGGCCTTCGGCTTCGCGCAACAATCTGTGGGCTTGAGCCTATTGCTGGGCTACCGGTTCTTACTGGGCGGGCAAGACATTCTGGCGTTGAGCGCAAATCTAGCGGCCCGTTACTGGCCGGGTCACCTGGACGCCGACGCACTGGCCACGGGCACCGACTGGGTCGATCGCCGGGCCGAGTTCTACATCGAGAACGTCTCCCCGATCATCCTCGGTCTGGGCAGGCTGCTTACCAGGTTCGACTACGTCTACAGCCAGTACAGCGCGCAAAACACGCTCTTGTCTCTCGGCGGCGACAACACACTCAGGGGTTTTACTTCGGGCTTCAGATCGGGCGATCGTTTGTTGAACGTCAATGTCGAGTTCCGTTCGGTACCGATAGTACTCTGGACTCTGCACTGGGGCTTCGTGATTTTCTACGACGGCGGCGATGCCTATGGCTATAAGCAGGCCGATGACTTCAGTTACCACCAGAGCCTGGGCCTGGGCATCCGCGGCCTGTTTCCGCAGTTCGATCGCCAAGCCGTGAGGCTGGATTTCGGTATCCCGCTAGGCAAGGATTTCAACGACAACGTAATCGACTGGGTAACCATCAGCTACCGGCAGGCGTTCTGAAAGCAGCCGAGGCCGGCATCATGAGCCTATGGTCGCATGGCCTTGCCGGTCATGGGAACGAAGCGAACCGGAAGGCTGTCGATTTCTACCAGCCTGCCATGGCGCTTGATGTATGTCTTGAGCTTCTGGTTCCAGTCGGCGCCCAGCGGGATCACTAATCGCCCTCCTTCTTTCAACTGGGAAACCAACGCTGCCGGGACGCGCTCGGGCGCGGCCGTCACGATTATTCCGTCGTAGGGCGCATGTTCCGCCCAGCCGTCGAAGCCGTCGCCGACCTTGAGGCGGACATTCTTGATTCCAAGATCGGCAAGCACTCGACCGGCCCGGGCCGAGAGTTCTGGTAGTATCTCGATCGAATAAACCACGGCGGCTAAGCGGGCCGCCACCGCGGCCTGGTAACCCGAGCCGGTCCCTACTTCCAGAATTTTCTCATTGCCTGAAAGTTTCAAAGCCTGGGTCATGTAGGCCACGATGTACGGCTGGGAAATCGTCTGCTCCTGGCCTATCGGCAACGGATGGTTCCGGTAGGCCTGGTTCAAATAGTCAGCGGGGATGAAGCGATGCCGCGGAACGGCGGCCATGGCGGCGAGCACCCTCTTGTCGGTGATCTCCTTGTCCAGATTTTTCAGCAAGGCTTCCCGGCGCCTGGCCTGGGCGGCCTCGTCGGGCGGCTCGGCCGCCTTGCACATCGACCCGGATGGACAACCCGCGGACAAGATACAAGCCATGACGATCAGTGTCGCCGGCACTCCGGCTCTTCCGCGGGCTTCCCTAGATTCCGACTTTTGCATCAGCCTAAGCCCCGTGTCTGCAGTCGTCTGCAAGTGTATCACAGTCGGGTTAGAACTTTTCTTGCAGCTCGGCACAGGAGCTCAGGCCGCTCTTTTCTATCGTGATCCCGGTATCCGTCGAGACGTCGAAGCTGAAGGTGTCTTCGAGGCCGGCGGCGCCCGGCGTGCACAGGTTCCATAGCGGCAGGCGATATGTGTGCCGTGCTTCGTCCCCGGCCAACTTGAAAACTACGCTCAGCGGAATGGATCCTTCACCTTTTATCCGGGGTGCGATCAGCAGCGTGGCCTTGCCCGCCCCGTGTGCAATTATCTCGAAGAACACCGGCTCCGGCAGGCCGTCGCACAATTGCGCAAGGCCCTCTCCCCGCAACTTTCCAAGGAATAATGGAGCCAAGCCGTATTCGAGCGGCCGGCGCGCGCCGGGGGCCAGCAGGTTGTTGTAGCTGCGCCCCAGGCGCGGGTCGGATCGGGCGACTATCTGGTAAGGACCAATTTCTCTTGCAAAAGAGTAGTTGCGGAGGATGTGGGCATCCAGCCTGTTGAAGATCAAGGTGTAGGGCGTAATCTGCCAGAAGGCCGGATCCCGCATCGTCCTGAAGACGATTCTCGACGGAGACAACTCGGCCAGCTTATCGACCACCCGGGCTTGCTCTCGCGGGCGGTAGGCCAAGTGCATGGGGACGAATTCGACCGGCAGCGGGTTTGCGGTCACGAACAGATCCAACAGGCTGTTCGAGGCGTTGAAGTAGGCTCCTTGCTTGCCGAAGGCTACCAGTTCGCGCCAGGTCTCGAGATCTTCCGGCGGCATGTTAATCGGTCCGATGCGTTCTATCTCACCGGCCGCCTGCCACCCGGTGGGAGGCTCCCGGCCAGCCAGCCAATTGGCCGGCTGACGACTCAGCCCGGCCCCGGTCAAGACCAGAAGCGCAAGCAACGCAAGCGTCACCGGAGAACGCCCGGCCCGGCAGACAACCAACGCCGAACCCAGCAGCAACAGATCGATTATGATCGTCCGTTCGAGCCGCAGCGGCTCGTCGGTAAACAGAGAAAAAGTGACGCCCGCCCCAGCCACAAGCAATAGCACCAGCAGGCGCACCCTGTCCGAACGCGGCCCGGCCCTGATCAGTGTCACCATGGCGAAGGCCAACACTCCCAGGTGAACCAGGAGGTGTCGCTCCAGCACGTCCTGGGCGGGCCAGCGCGCGATCAGTTCGAGCGCCATGGACCGCAGGCCCGACACCCAGCGCATGAACCCCGCTAACATTCCAGCGGCGAACAAGATCCCAAAAAGCGCCGCAAGCGTTGTAAAGAAAACCAGCACGGCCTTCTTGCTCCACGAGCGATCTGTCTGCAAAGCCATCACCAAAAGCGCCCCGGCCGCGACCGGTATTCCCAACTCCGGGGACAACACGGCGCCGAGGGCTGCCGCCGCCGCGGCCAGGTAGGCGTAGACGCGTTTGCCGCTGATATCAAAGCGCAAGAAAAAAAGAACCACTGTCAGCGCCAGATCCAGCCTGAAGGCGTCGTTGGCTGCCACCACCTGTGTCGCGCCGCCCAGGGCGGCAAAGATCCATAAGACTATCGCCAAGCCGCGGCCGAACAGTGCCGACAGCACCAGCCAGACGAGTAAACCCCGCAGGGGGCCGGCGACGAAGCCGAGCATTTGCCTTTCAGTGTGCAGCGAAGGCTCGGCGATCGAAAACGCCAGCCAGTTGGGCAAACAGTCCGTGATCAGCGAATGGGAGATCTCGAAATCCAGAAACGGCAGCTTGCCCTGTTGCATCATGGATGCCGGCAGAATGTCTTCGGCCTCGTGATGCGGATCAATGCGGGCATGGATGTTGATACCCGAAAGGCCGACCACGGCCACGGGAATCGCAAGCGACCAGGCCAACTTTTTTATTCGCTCTGCGAGAGTCTGACGTCGGAAGGCCCTGTACAAAACCGGTAAGCATCCCAGTAACAAGAGCGCCAGCACGACCGCGGCCGGCGCCCATGGCCACTTTATAAACGGCACCAGCGCAGCCGTGAAGATCAAGGCAACCATCGCAGCGGGCGGCTCCCCGTGCAGCCATTTTCTTACCCGTGCGACAGCCCCCGAAAGCAAGAAGCCGCCCACAACCGTTAAAGATGCAAAAACCGCCATTATCAGCCTGTTGACAGGTTTTGCACTCCAGGACTGCGCGGCGCTCGAGTTCCCTCCCGCCAACATGAAAAAAGGAACGCTCGCCACAACAATCAAAACGCAGACTCTGGCCGGACTGGCAAAGAAGCGCCGGCAACCTGCCACAACATTGGCGCGGCTTGCGACCAGGCCCGCGGCTACCAGAAGAACGAGCAGGCCGAGAGATCTCAGCAGACCGGTGACGGGGCTGGTTCCGGTGACGGCGGGATTGCCGAGGGCTCCGCTCGAGGGCAGGCAGTATGGAATCGCGACAAGCGGCTGGATGAATGCGCCGTATACCCAGACAATAAGCCATACCGCGACCACCCACATCAGGCAGCTCGCCGCCGAACGCCAAACCGAACGCGCCGGGATCGTCTGCGGTGTTTGAAGCGAATTGATCATCGGGATAAAACCATTATTATATGTGCGAGGCGCAGATGGTTTCGTATCACGTGTGAGTCCAGATGACGAAAGCTTTTCTGAACAGAAACTGGCCGCTTGTCCTTACACTGCTGCTGCTGTGGGCGGGGCTTGCGATCTGTCTTGCGATTTGCCTCGGCTCGAGCGGTGGACATCTGGTCTACCCTCTCGACGATCCCTACATCCACATGGCCATGGCTAAAAACTTCGCCCAGCACGGAGTCTGGGGCGTGACCAGGTACGAGTTCAGCTTCTCATCATCGTCACCGTTGTGGACGGCCTTGTTGTCGGCGGCGTCTCTTGTCTTCGGGACAAGCGTCTGGGCGCCGCTGGTAATCAACGCGATCCTGGCCTCGCTTCTGTGTGTGCTGCTGTACCTTCTGCTGCGCAGGGCGGGAGCCGGCCCCTGGTTGCTGGCTGCGATCTTGCCGGCGATCGTGTTTCTGACACCGGTGGTAGTGCTGGTCGCAAGCGGCCTCGAACATCTGCTGCACACCTCTCTTGCGATCTGTTTTGTTTACCTGGTCGCCTCGCGACTGTCCGCAAAAGAAACAGGATCGCGCGCCTGGTGGGTGCCGGCCGCAATCGGAGCCTTGCTGGTATTGACCCGCTACGAGGGGCTTTTCATGCTTTTTGTCGCCGTGGGTCTTTGCGCCATGCGAAAAAGGTGGACGCAGACGTTCATGCTGGCCGTGGTCGGCCTGTTGCCCATCAGTCTCCTCGGACTTTTCGCGGTTTCGCGTGGCTGGGGTTTCTTCCCGAACTCGATCCTGCTCAAGGGCAACTTGCCGATCTTTTCGTCGCTGCCCGGGTTCTTGCTCTTCAGCCTGACCTGGGCGCGACAGTTGTTTGAAAATCCCCATCTACTGGCTCTTCTGGCACTGCTTATACTGATTGTGTTTGCTCGTATACGTCGCGGCCTGTTCTTCGAAGATCGGCTGACACTGATGATTATACTCACTGTCGGCACTCTGTTGCTGCACCTGCAATTCGCCAGGACCGGCTGGTTGTTTAGATACGAGGCCTATCTAGTGGCCTTGGGTTTGTTCCTTACGGCTTGCGCGCTTGCGGATCCCGGATCGAGCGGCCTGACAAGTGTGAACCTCAAGCGACTCATGGTGGCGCTGGCCGCGGCCTTCGCGGCTTTCGGCTCGATCCGTGGAATCTCCGCCCAGCGCCTGCTGCCGCTGTCTGTGAAAAACATCTATGAGCAACAGATCCAAACCGCTCGTTTCCTGCGCCGCTACTACCAGGGACAAACGGTAGCGCTGAATGATATAGGCGCGCCGAACTTCATGACCGACATTCGGTGCCTCGATCTGTGGGGCCTGGCTAGCCGGGAAGTGGGCGAGTTGAAAATGAAAGGGCGTTACAACACCCAGGCCATCGCCAACCTGGCCCTAAAAAAGTCCGTCACCATCGCCATCGTCTACGAGAAGTGGTTCGCAACCAGATCGACAGGTGGCCTGCCCCCTGAATGGATCCTGGCAGGCCGCCTGAGAATCCCGATCAACGAGGTATGTGGTGACGACACGCTGTCTTTGTTCGCAGTCGATCCCGCCGCGGCCGCGAAGCTTGGCGCCAACCTGAAAAGCTTCGTTCCGCTTCTGCCGGACGATGTCGAGGTGTATCTCCCCTAATTTGTGCCCGTCCCAAAACCCCGTTTTCCGAAGACGGGCACTACGAAATTATTGGGTATTTTAATGGTGTTCGATCAGTTTCGAGATGGACTCTAACTAGACGGGACGCAGACGTTGTTCGAGTCGCAGGCGAAACCCGGCGGACATCCGCCTGCCGGACAACTCGTGAGTTCGAGCACGTTACCGAAAGCGCCGTCGAGCCCTATCGAGCCGCTGGCGCCCGGGCCGACCGATATTCCACCCGCTCCGCCGGAGCCGCCGGTCGGCACGCTGTCATCGTAGACGAAGTTGTTGTTCGCGGCGTAATCGTCGACCGCCACGTTGAACCCCAGCACGCCGAAGGAAGGACCCCCGGCAGACGCGCCTCCGCCGCCGCCGGGGCCGCCGTTGCCCCCGTCGCCGCCCTTGCCTGCTTGCGACGAGATCCAGTCCGGCGGACCTCCGCCGAAGCCGCCGACTCCGCCCAGGCCACCGATCCCGCCGAACCCGCCGTCACCGCCCCGCCCGCCCTGACCGCGTTCGATCAGGTTGTGGCTCAGTTCGGGAGGCCTTGTTCCCGGCGCACCGGGAGCGGCGCTGACCAGTACTACAATCGAGGCGCCGCCCGCCCGGCCCGGCAGGCCTCCCCTCCCGCCGCATCCGCCGGCCCCGCCGCCTCCTCCGGAGGGGCCGATCTCGTACATGGAGCAATCGCCCAAGCCCGTGTAGTAACGCGCGGTGCCGCCGCCTCCGCCGCCTCCGCCGGCAATGTCTCCGTCGGCACCAGGCGTGCCGGTCCCGGCGCCAAAAGGTGCGGCCACCCATGAGGCGCCGGAGATCGAACCATAGCGTCCGCTTCCGCCGGCGCCGCCCTGTCCATTGGTCCCGTCCGCGCCGTCTTGCCCGTCCTGTCCGACATTGAGTTCTATTTCAGTCGGGTAGCCCGACTCGGTCGCGTGTGAACAGGAACTGCCGCTCATATAGTCGAAGCTCCAGTCGTGTCCTCCGAGACCGTTACCGGAGGCCCCACTTAAATACTGAGCCCGTGTCCCTCTGTATGGATAGGAGTCCCAGTCAAACTGCGGGCAGAAAGTCGTGCCCCCGGGATTTCCGTTCGAGCCCTGGCAATCGGCGTTGACTCCCCCGCTTCCGCCGGCCCGCTCTGTTCCGCTGCAGTTGCCCGACAGGCGCAACCCAACCAGCCCCACGGCGCCGTCCAGCGCCGTCGAATCCTGACGTCCGAAACCCGCCTGGCCCGAGCTTCCTCTCCCGCCGTCGGCGCCCCTGCCGCCGATCATTATGTTGCTGCGCAGAACCAAGGCGTCGTCGCAATCGCTGAGCACCACAGCCACCGAAGCCGGGCCGTCGTGATCGACGTCGGCCGCCTGGCTCAACTCGCGACCGCGGATGACGAACCCCGAAAGCAACGTTCCTACACCGACTATCCCATCGGCCCGGACGGTGTGATCCGCATCCTGTCCCTGGATCACCGACTGGTACAACCAAACATCGCGGCTTTTGAAATCGGCCGAGTACCCGCCGTGCAGCTTGACCCCGGGTTGCAGGCTGATGCTCTCCTGGTAAGAGCCCTCGGCTACCAGGATGTAGCTCTTACCGGACGAAGCAAATGTTGTGATGGCCACGGACAAGGTTGCCAACGGATGATCGAGGCTGCCGTCTCCACCGGGCGGGACGCCTGCACTGACGAACAGGGCGTCTTGCACCACTCCGTCGATTCCATCACAGTTCTCGTCCAAATACTCGTAACCCGGCTCCGGCTCGGCGATCAGATCGGGAAGATCGCTGGTCGTGTTTCCCAACACCCGCCGGCACTCGCATCCATCGTCGAAGTCCCCGTTGACATCCACCCATTCGTACTGAACACCATTCTCCACTTCTATGGAGCACGGGCCCATGATGCACTCGGGCATTCCCGGGGCATCGACGTCGCACACGCCAATTGTGTGATCGACCGGCTCCGACCAGTAAGGTCCACAGTCGTTGTTGCAGAAACCGCAGTGTTCGTCGCTCTCGTAGCGGCCGGTCGCCTGGTTGAGGAACCCCTCGTCGATCTGCCCGTCGCAGTTGTTGTCCAACCCGTCACATATCTCGACGTTGAAATCCTCCACGTTGCAGGCTGACCACTCGAAGATTCCTGCAATGAGCACACACTCCTGGTAGCCCTGGCAGGTGTCCAGGCGGCACGATCGAACAGATCCCAGCGTCGACTCCGCGCACAGACAGGTGTCGTTTTCCGGCTGGCACTGCAGCCCGGCGGAATATGAAAGACAGCTATAGCCCTGGGGACAACCCGGCCCGTAGGGTGAGGTGTTGGAGCAATCCCGCCCGCAGTACTTTTCGGTCCCATTGACGATGCAGACTGAACCGGGGGCCAGGCAATCCTGGTCGGTGTTGCACGGCTGGCAGAGATTGTCCGGCAGGCCCAGGCAGGCAACCCCCTCTCTCCAAACGAAGTAGCCTTCTTCGCATGCAGTGGCGCGGCAGACCGGCTCGCCGCCTTCCAGGCGACATTCTGCCCTGGTGGCGTGCGCGATCATCACCCCGCAATCGATCTCGCAGCCTCCGCAGTGCTCGTCGGTCACGTATCGGCCCTGGCCGTCTATGAAGCCTTCGTCGATCTGTCCGTCGCAGTCGTTGTCGAAGTTGTCGCAGTCTTCCGGCCCGGGCAGCTGTGCCGAGCAAACCCAGCCGTCGAGAGCGTGGCACTCGTAGACCCCGGGGCAACTGCCGTACTGGTTCTCTTCGCTGCAGGCCTGGCCCACGAGATCCTCGTCCACCAGGCCGTTGCAGTCGTCGTCCAGGCCGTTGCAAATCTCCTGGCTGGGCGCCAAGGCCGAGCACTCGGTCCATCCCCGGGGAGGATCGCAAGCTTCGAATCCCGTACAGGTTCCCAACTCCGAGCTGCGCTGGCAACCGCGCACCATGCCCTCTGTTTCGGTTGTGCAGCTACAGGTTCCTCCGCCCGGTATACATTGACGCAATACCTGGTCGGTGTACTCGACGTCGCTGCACAGATAGCCTAAAGGACAGTTTTCGTACCAGCAGTCGGCCGCGCAGTAGCTTCCGTCACCGATCTGCAGACACAGATCCGATCCGGCCGGGTGACAGTCGCTGTCGCTCGCACAAGCGCGGCAGAGTTGGCCCTGGTCCATGGCGCACAACCCCAAGCGGGTCGGGCCGCCGTGGGGATCGATCACCTGTCGGCAGGACCACGAAGGCGGACAGCCCTCGTCGCAGGTACGGGTGCAGAATCCGCCCTGGGGATGGGGCAGGCAGTAGGTCGATCGGCACTCGTCGTTGTCATCGCAGCGCTCACCAAACTCTTTCAGGCGCATGCCGCCGTCAGACTCGCCGTAGTCTGTTTTGATGCAACGTCCGTTGAAGCAGACGTAACCGGAGATGCAATCGCTGTCGAAGACACATGCCCCGGCGCCCTCGGGCAGCCAGTCGCGCCCGCAGCCGGGCATAAGCAATATGCCCATTATCAAAAGCGTCCATACCGGAATGAGCAGAACAGGTTTCATGGCTTTGCCCTCAATAGATCCAGCTGTCGCCCGCGGCGCCCTCGGCACCCGCGCGGCCTTTATAGCTTTCGCCCATCGGCGAAGGTCCTCCAACACCACCGGTACCACCGGTCTGCTGTGTGCCGGGCGACTCGAACTGGTTGTCGAGGATGAAAGGATTGGCCGGATCGTCCACCCGGTTGCTGGTGACGGCGAAGGAAGCGCCCCCGCATCCTCCGCCTCCACCACCTCCCGCTCCGCCGTCTCCGCCGCGACCTCCCCGGCCGGCGCTCCCTGCGCACCAGGCCGGCAGAACGCTCTCGCCGCCGAGACCGCCTTGGCCGCCGAGGCCGCCCTGGCCGCCTCCAGCGCCTGCTCCCCCGGCTCCGCCGAAACCGCGCCTGATGCGATTAGCCCGGACCTTGGGAAAACTTGTGGGCGCGGCCGAGAAATACAGGAACACGCCGAACGAACCGCCGCCGCCTGAGCCCGAGCCGCCGCCCACGGCCCGGCAACCCCCGGCCCCTCCTCCGCCGCCCGAGGCGCCCAGGTCTCCAAACGGGTTTCCGACGTTGCAAGGCGGCGATGTGTTGTAGTTCGTCACCGATCCACCGGCGCCCCCGCCGCCCCCGCCGACACCGTCGCTCCCGGCCGCGCCCGAATTGCCCGAGCCCGCGGCGTATAGTCCGTTGGTGACCGTGCCGCCCCCGGACGTGCAGCCCGTGCCTCCGTTTCCGGGCGCTCCGTCCGATCCAGCGCCGGCGTCCTGGCCGTTACAGGGCCGGTCGGCCGCTCCCACCTGGCAATCGTATTTGCACAGCGCGGGATCCGGCGAACTGCCGTAGATGCTGTCGCTGCCGCCGGCGCCGTTGAAGCCACCGAAGCGATAGTCCTGGACGCAGTCAGCATTGGCGCAATAGGCGCGCACCGTGGCGCCCGCGTTGCCGCCGGCCCCGCCGCAACTTGGGTTACTGCCACCGGCGCCCCCGGCCCTGGTCCGGCCGTAGCAGTCCGCGCTGCCCGGGCACTCCCAGGTGTCCTGACCGTTCGCCCCGTCGTCGCCGCTGTTGCCGGAGACACCCGGCGAGCCGTCCGCGCCGCGGCCGCCGCGGCCGCCCACGATCAGATTGTTCATCAACACCAGCTTCGAGTTGCAGTCGCTGATGTAGACGGCGTAAGTGCTTGCGGCCGTCTGGCCCTGTGAAGCCTGGGAATTGACGTCGCAACCCTGCACGGTGAAGCCGGCCAGCACCGTGCGCCTGAAACTTATCCCGGCAACATGGACGGTGCCGGGTGGCTGGCCCGGGCCGGGCTCGTTACCCCTGATGATCGTCGGATAGAGGACGACATCGCGCCTCGAGAAATCGTTCGAGTAGCCGCCGTAGAGGCCTATGCCCTCGGCCAATTCGATGTTTTCCTGGTAGTATCCCGCGGCGACCAGGATGTAATCGTGGCGCACGGAGTCGAAGGCCGCCAGGGCCTGGTTGATAGTGGCGAAGGGATGCTGGCGGGTACCGAGGCTCTGGTCGCTTCCAGATCTGACGAACAGCGCCCGGGCCGCGTCGCCATCAATCCCGTCGCAGTTGCGATCGACGTATGCCTCGCCCGGCTGCGGGAACTCGTCGGCCAGGTCGGGTTCGTCACCGGCACCCGAGGCCGAACCGGGACACTCGCACCCATCCGTGGGTTCATCGTTGGCATCGACGAACTGGATGCCCATCCCGCAAGAATGCGAACCGGCGTCGCAGCTATAACCCGGGCCGTAGCTAACGACGCAGTCCTGATCGTCGCCGCAGGGCACCCCGCAGTACCCACCCGGACATTCACCCGGGTTGTCCGCCAGGCAGTGATGGTAGAGCGAATCGCAGTGGCTCCCTGCCTGGCAGTCGCCATCTTGACGACAGAGACCGAGGCCGGATATGCGCTCCGTCGTGCAGGCTACTATTTCGCAATCCAGCGAAGCGTCCTGCTCTATACATCCGCCGATGGCGTGCTGGATCTCGCGGTCCCATTGTGCGAGACAGTTGTGGTTGCACTCCCCGCAGTGCTCGTCGGTGTAGTAGCGCCCCTGTTGGTCTACAAAGTCCTCATCGATGCGGCCGTCGCAGTTGTTGTCGAGTTGATCGCACACCTCCACGACCACGTCTGAAGGCTCGCAGTCGCTCCACTCGAGTATTTCCGCGCCCGCGATCCTGCAGGTTTGCTTGCCCTGGCACAATTGCGAGCCGGCTCCGCTCAGGAAACACGACCTGGTTGCCCCGACTCTCTCGGCGTTGCAGGTACAGCTGCCGGCCCGCGGCGCGCAGAACAAGCCGCCGTGAGCCTGCCGGCAGAACTGATCCGGGGGACAGCATCCCTGAACTCCAGTCTCGCCGCTGCAACCTTCATAGGGCGAGGCAGGGTCGCAGCTCTGGGCGCAAAAAGTGCCCGGATCTTCGCCGACATTGACGCAGATGTCCGATGAGATGCGGCAGTCGGAGTTCTGCCCGCATGGCTGACATGCCGACGAAATCAATTCGGCGCAGGTAACCGGAGCCTGCTCGGGGAAAGGATACAGACCCGCCGCGCACAGGTGCGGCACGCAGACCGGCAAGCCGCCGCGCACCAGGCACTCGACCGCTCCATCCGCTGCCTGGCCGTCGTCATTGAGCAGCAGGCCGGGCACCATCCGGCGGCAATCGCCGCCGCACCCGCCGCAATGCTCGAGATGCACGTAGCGACCCGCGGCGTCGATGAAAGGATCGTCGGCGATTCCGTCACAGTTGTCGTCCCGCCCGTTGCAGACTTCGTTCTCCGGATCGGTGGCCCCGCACTCCCAGTGCCAGACTCCGTCGTCCCCGGCCAGGCACAACCAGCGGCCGGTACAGCTTCCAAGCTGGGATCCCTTGCGGCAGTTCGGATAGGGAGGGTCGTCCGGCAGATCGTCGGTTGTCACACTGGGATCTTCAGCGTCGGTCAAGCCGTCGCAATCATCGTCGAGACCGTTGCAAACCTCGCGCTGCGGGATGTTTGCGTCGCACGCTCCCCATTCGGGCAGCGGCTCGGCGTCCAGACAGGTCTGTGTCCCGAAGCAGGTTCCCTGCTCGTTGGACAAGGTGCACGAGCGAGTCAGGCCGATCGTCGACTTGCTGCAGTCACAACTGCCCCCCTGCGGCAGACATTGGCGGCTGATGCCCCCAGTCACGCTATGAGAGGTACATTCGTACCCCGCGGGACACTCGGCCTGGCTGCAATCCGCCGCGCACACGAATTGCCCGCCGACTTCGAGGCACAGGTCTCCGATGGCGTTACACTGCGAGGACACCGAGCAGCCGAAACAGAGACGGTTCTCGATCGCCTGGACGCACAAATCAATGCCGCCGCTGCCGTCATCGGGAACGTGGCGCTTGCACTCCCAATTGTCGGGGCAGGGCTGCTCGTCACAAGCGCGGGTGCAAACTCCGCCGTTACCCGGACCGCGCGGCAGGCAGTGTCCCGAGATGCACTCCTTGTCGCGCAGACAGGGCGAGTCGAACCCTTTCTTCGGAGGCGGCGGCGGGATCAGCCGGGAACATTGCCCGTTGATACAGTCCTGGTCCTCCGGACAATCCTCCTTCTGCAGGCACTCGCACTTTCCGGACGTGATGCAGTCGCCATGTGTCTGGCTGCAGCCGAAAACACCCAGGACTGCCAGCCCCGTGAAAATACATACCAGCAGCAACGATCCAAAGCGGCGGACCACATTCATCACATGCCTCCCTCCAGTTCGCTACATTAGCCTACTCGCTATCACCCGCCGTCGTAAACCCTGTTTCGATCTCTTGCGCCTGCACCAGCATCCGGGCTATCTTGTCCCGAGTCAAAGGAGGGCCTCCCGATGCACCTGCGAGACTACCTCGATCCCGACATGGTCATGACCGACCTGACGCCCGCGAACGATCGCGAACTGATCTCCTCTTTGGCGGATCATATCTGCTCCCGGCGCTTGGAACTGAACCGGGAAGATGTCTTTCAGGGACTGTGGGAGCGCGAGTTGAAAATGTGCACCGGGCTGGAGGGGGGTATCGCAATTCCCCACGCCATGATCGCAGGGCTCAAAAAACCGGTCTGTTTCGTCGGACGCCTGACTGAACCGTTGGATATGGGCACCCAAGACGGCATACCGGTTCAGATCGTCTTCTGTCTGCTGAGCCCCGCTGGCCAGGTCGGCACCCACATCCGCATCCTGGCGCGCATCGCCCGATTCTGCAGCATCCGGCCCTTCCTCGAACGCATGCAGCAAGCCACGGACGCCGCCGCCCTCTACTCCATCGTCGCCGCAGAGGATGACAAACATGTCTGAAGGGGAGAGCGGATTGCAGTTGCTTTTTGTGGTGGTTAAAAACCACCATCAGCGGGACATGATCCTGGAGGGTTTCCTTGAGTTGGGCATCACCGGAGCCACGCTGATCGAATCGCGCGGGATGGCCCAGGTTCTCGCCCGCGATGTTCCCATCTTTGCCGGCCTGGTTTCACTCTTCCCGGGAGGCAACACGGACAGCCACCTGATCCTGTCGCTGCTGGAGCACGACAAGCTCGAGCCCGCCATCCGTCTCACCGAGGATGTCTGTGGAGATTTCTCCGCGCCCGGATCCGGAATCCTCTTCAGTGTCCCGGTAACAACCGCTCGAGGACTGGCGGGGGAGATCCGTTGAGAAGCATTCTCGGCCTGATTGTAATCGCCGTCTTCGCCTACCTGGGCGCCGCGATGTTCAGAGTCGCGCGAATGCCGGTGCTGCTGAAGTCCTTGATCTCCTCGGGCCTTGGTTTTTTCGCGATCGGTCTGTTGCTGGGGCCGCAGGCCGCCGGGCTTTTCGATCGGCAGGCGCTATCCGGACTGGACGTGCTCGTTAACCTGGGTATCGGCTGGGTGGGTCTGCTATTTGGACTGCAGTTCTACAAAACCGATCTCAAGAAAATTTCCGGCTCGTGTTTCGAAGCGGCCGCTATCGAGTCTTTAACGACAATGCTGCTGGTCGGCGCGGGTATTAGCGCGTTGCCCTTCTTTATCTCCGGTCAACCCGACTGGTTGCCCGCGCTTCTCCTGGCCGCAATCGCCTCCACTTCCTCTCCGACCATCGCATCGCAGGTGACGCTCGACATTCGCGGCTGCGGCCCGCTGACGCGCATGGTGCGCGTGGTGACCAGCATCGACGCCTTGCCGGCTGTCATCGTCGCGGGCGCGGCCCTGTGCTTCTCGTCCCTGCACCCGGCCGGCACGGGCCTGCTGAGCAGTGGCTGGATGTGGCTTGGCGCGACTTTCCTGTTCAGCCTGGCGCTGGGCATCCTGTTCCACCTGATGACCTTGTTTCGTTACTCCGACAGCCAACTTTTGGTGGTTGTGCTGGGCCTGGTGGTCTTCTCTGGCGGCGTGGCCCATTACCTGGCCTTGTCTCCACTGCTTATTAACATGCTGGTCGGAATCGTGGTGGCCAATCGTTCCCCGTTGCGCAGCCGGATTTTAAGTTCTCTGTTGCGGCTGGAGAAGCCCGTCTACCTGATCCTGCTCACCATGGCCGGAGCCATCTGGAGTCTGCCGCCTCTGTCGCTTCTGGCCCTGATTCCTCCCTTCATCGTACTGCGATTCGGCGGCAAACTCCTCGGCGGCGCGCTGGCCGGCAGGCGTGCTGCTCCCGGCAGCGGACTTTTGGGAATCGGGCCGGGGCTGTTGCCGCATGGTGGCATGGCGCTGGCGATCGCCCTAAGCGTTGCGCAGTTTTTCCCCGGCCCGCTCGGCGACCTGGCCCTGACAGCCACAATCGGCAGCGTTTTTACGGCCAGCCTGACAAGCCCCTGGGCCATGCGACGCCTGCTGGCGAGCGAGGGGAACCCGACGTGAGAGTTGTTCTTCTGGGTCTGCTATTCTTTCTGATGGTCGCGGTCCAGGCCATCGGGAGCGGGTCGGCCGCGGGAGTCGCCTCCCGGGCCGCGCTTGCTTTCGGATTCTTGTTGTTGTTGGGCTTTTTAGTGGGCGAGATCCTCTCGCGCTGGTCGATACCCAGGATCAGTGGATACCTGCTGGTCGGCATGATCGCCGGTCCTTCCGGGCTGGCGGTCGTGGATGCGGCGGTAATCGAGCACATGAGACTGATCGACGATCTGGCACTGGCTTTAATCGCCTTTACCGCCGGAGCCGAACTGAGAATATCCCGCCTGCGGGCGCGGGCGCGCAGTATCTTGTCGATCACACTAACCCAAACCATAGTGGTTTTTTTGACCAGCGTCGCCGCTTTGTGGTTCTTGCAAGCCTGGCTCGGTCTTTTTCCGGGTCTGGGCCAGATGCAGTTTCTGGCCGTCATCTCCATTTTGGGTTTGATTGCAACCGCGAATTCTCCCTCGACGGCCGTGGCTGTAATCGTCGAGGCGCGCGCCAAAGGCGAGATCACCGATACCGTGCTCGGCTGTACCGTGCTCAAGGATATCGTCGTCCTGGTGGGCTTCAGCCTTGTTTTTACCCTAAGCCTGCCCTTGTTCTCTTTCGCCGCCGGGAATGTAGTAACGCACTCGGTGTTTCGGGCACTGCTCGACGTTTCGCTGTCACTTGTTGTCGGCGCCCTGTTCGGCCTGCTGATGATCGTCTACCTGCGAGTCGTAAGGCGCGAGAAGATCCTGTTCGTCTTGGCCGCGGCCTTCCTGACGGTCAGCCTCTCGCGCACTTTTCACCTCGATCATCTGCTGCTGGCGGTCTGCGCCGGTTTCGTGGTCGGCAATTTCTCACGGCACGGCCGGAGTCTGCTCGAAGGCCTTGAAGGAGCCGGCGCACCAGTCTTTCTGATCTTCTTTTGCCTGGCCGGCGCCGGATTGGATCTCTCGGTTTTTCGCACTCTCTGGCCGGTGGCCCTGGTCTACGTTCTGGTGCGCGGGGTGTCCACCTGGGCCGCCACCGGGCTGGGTGCGCTGGTTGCCGGCGACCGTGGGCCGCAACGCCGCCTGGTCTGGACGGGCTTCATCGGCCAGGCGGGTGTCAGCCTGGGGCTGGCAGCCATCGCCAGGAAGGCAATCCCTGGAGTCGGGGCGACGATTTCCGACCTGGTCATCGGGGGCATTGTCATCAACCAGCTCGTGGGGCCATTGCTTTTCCGCTGGGCGCTTTTACGCTCGGGCGAGGGAGAGCGGCAGAAAGAACTCTCTGTCATAACCGATGGCTTTGACTGATTCTCGAATACTCGATAGCATCAAGATGTGTCTCGCCACCAGGGGCAGGAACCATGCGCCTTTGCAACTCGGCAGTCTTGCTCGTCATACTGAGTGTCTTTACCGGTTGTAGTGTCGGCATTATCGAAGTCGACAACGATGCCTCAACAGGTTCTGACGCCGACGCATCGACAGACACCGACCTGGACGCCGGCGGCGACCCTGGAGCAGACACGGGCAGCGACGTTGGAGCCGACCCGGGAGCCGATCCGGGACATGATGCCGGGGCCGATCCGGGAGCCGATCGCAACCCGGACGCCACTCTGATCGAACGGCTCAACACGGTTGACGTAACGATTCCCGAGGGCGTCAAGGCGGGCGTTTCCAACTGGAGAATCTGGGGCATGGGCTCGCTCTATGTCGCTCCGGTCTTCAGTGTCCCGTTGGCCAATTGTCAAACCTTGGTCGGTTACACGACCGCCGCGGGCGGCAACCTGACCGCCCGGGCCGGTCGTCTCGATCAAAACGATCAGCTGATAAATACCTTCGATCTCGGCACGGGTTTCGAGTTACGCGGACTGGCGGCAGAGCCGGACGGCCACTTCGCCGCCCTTCTATGGAACGACAGCGATAACAAGATCTATGTTCGGCGCTTCGACCTGACCGGCGCGGAGAACTGGACCACCGAGCTGACCAACTCGGACAATGCTCCCGACGACTTTGGAATCGGTGACAGCCGCATGGAGTACGGCAACGGCAAATACGGCGCCTACTACCACGTACACTCCAACTCAGGCCACGAGGGCGACACTCTGAAATGGGTAACTACCGCAGGCGTCGAGTCGACCGCCTGGAGCTGGGGCTGCTCTCACAGTATGAGCGACCTGCTAAGGTTCAATCCGGCTACCAATAACTTTCTGCCGGTCTGCGTGACCGACTGCTACCCCGGTACCTCGGGCGACTTTGCAACTAACTCCCAGGGCGGTATCTACCTGAACCACAGCAGCGGCAAGGTAATCGACCTGGACGCCGGCTGTAACGGCAGCGTCGCCGGGGAAATCGGAGGCGCCGCGCTTTCGCCTGGCGGCTGGGCACTGGTCTTCAACACCCACCAGAACCCGATGACCAAGGGCCAGAACTCTTATAATTCGTCCAGCATGAATCAGGACATTGGCTTTGCGGCCGTCGCTCAGAATCTGAGCGCCGGCGCCGTTGTCTGGCTGACAGACACCGATTCGATCGATGAGGCCGATTCGACGATTGCGCGCTGGCAGCCGGCTGCCGATTCGAGTGAGCAGTATGTTGTCGGGTGGAACGCCTCCGGGGTCTACTTGCTTGCGCGAGTAGACGTCGCGGGTAGTTTTCTCGAAGGCCCGCTGGACATATCATCACAGGCCCGCTGGGGCCGCCGCGACGATCCGATGCGCCGGCATTTCAACAAGGATATCGTCTGGGCCTGGTTCGACAGCCCCGGGAGCACAACGCTCCATTTCGCCCGCCTGAGTTCCGGCGCCGCATACCAGTGCGCCTCGTTCTGAAACCCCGGGTCTCTCGTCGCAGTGTCCGTCGAACTCACTCCCGGCAGGGGCCCAGTTCCGGGTTGTGGGCGCAGAAGTTCTTGCGGATCGTGGCCGCGTCTATACCATTGAACTTGTAGCGGCCATTTACGATCCAGGTGGGACTGCCACGAATCTGGAGGCCCTCGGCCAGTGGAACGTCCTCGCGCAACAGGCGCCGGCCCTCGTCCCCTTCCGCGCAGGTCTTCACCAACACGGGATCTATGCCGTTTATACCGGTGCAGACTTGCCACTCGGCCGAGCGAATGTCCTTGTTGCGGCACCAGATGTAGTCCATGTATTTGTGGTTCTTCGGATAGTACTTAATAACGCACAGCTCGCGGATGTTCTCGGCGACTTCGGCAGGGCCATGAAGGGATCTGAATTCGCCACCTTCGGCGGTGGCAACGAAATGGATCTCGAATAGTATATCGCTCCCGATGACATCGAGAATCTCACCCATGGCGTTCAGGCCGCGAACGGCGAAGGGGCATTGGGACATGATGAAGACTTCGAGCTGACCGGGTTTCTCGGGACGACAGACCATCACATTGGCGCAATCGGGATCGGCGCAGTCGATCTTGCCGTTGCCGGTGTCGTCCTGGCCGTTATCGCAGATCTCCCGGGTGGGATCGAACATCGACCCGGCGCGCAACAGCAGGAATTCTCCTCGCGGCACTAGCATACGGCTGAGCCTGGCGTAGTTTTCCGCCCGCTCGACCTGCCGGCCGAACAGCAGGGCCGGTAGGAGCACCCGCTCGGGTCCGAGCGATGCGTAGAGGGTTTTGCCCTCGCGACTCGTGTAGTCCAGCACTCGGATCTCGGCGCCGGGAAAGAGATTTTCGCAGACCGCCTTGAAACGATCGCTTTTACACTCGCGGCAGCGACTGTCTGTCAGGATGGTTGCCGGTACCGCCACGGGTTTCGGCAACTCGGCGCAAATGGCGGGCAGGTCCGTGCTCATGGCCAGGCAGATCGCCCGGGCCAAACCCTGCTCGCTGCGCGGCCCGCTGTATTGCTTGCCGGAGATGAACATGGTCGGGCTGCCCAGTGCCCGGCGCTCTCGGGAACGCATGTATGATCCCCTGAGCATGACCGTCCCGTCTTCTCCATCGGCGCAGGCGGCAATCGGTTCGGCCGCGATGTCGGCCCGGTTGGCGCATGCTCGCCATCTATCAGGAATGGCACGCTGGTTCTCGTTCATGCACAGGATCAGATCCAGGTAACGCTTGGGAAACAACTTGGCCGCACAGAGCTGAATCTTGTCGCCCTGCACCTCGCTTTCCCCGTGCATCGCGCTCAGCCGGCCGTCTTTCTCCGTGCCGATGTACTCGAGGCTGAAGGCGACCCGCTTGCCCATCCGGGCAAGCAACGGCGCGATCAGATTCTCTACCTGGGCGCCAAATGGGCACTTGGACATGACGAAGAACTCGACCGCAACCGGCGCTCCGGGTGTCGGCGCCGGCTTCTCGACCGGGGCCGGCGCGAGAACCGGGGCCGCTGCCGGAACCGGGGCAGCGCCGCAGGCCGGCTCTGGTGTGCGGCCCTCATCCGGCGCCATTGCCGTAGCCTTGGCAACCGGCCTGCTCCCGGCGCAGGCCGCAAGCCAAGTTGCACAACCCAGGCCGACCGCAACCGCTATTATCGGAGTTCCCCTCATATTTGCCCTCCTTCTTGGCCTCGACTGGATTTTCTTGTATCATGCTTTATCGATTCAACCATTATTTTCTGGAGCGTGCCCAATGACTGGATCCTTCGACTATGCCCTGGCCAACCCGCTGGCCAAGATGCTCGACAAACTTCCTTCGGAGTTCACCCGGGCCGACCTGCTGCGCGTGATCGAGGAGCGCAACCTGGAGCGCATCGGTTTTCACTACACCGCCATGGACGGCAAGTTGAAGGAGTTGAAGATCCCCGTCGCCAACCGCGCCCAGGCCGAGATCGTGCTGGCCGAGGGCGAGCGGGTGGACGGCTCGTCGCTTTTCGCGGGGCTGGTCGATTCATCGCTGTCCGATCTGTACGTGGTACCGCTCTACCGGACGGCTTTCCTCAATCCGTTCGAGGAGGGCAGCCTCGACTTCGTCTGCCGTTACATCACCAGCGAGGGAGAGCCCGCTCCCTTCGCCCCGGACACCATCCTGGCCAGGGCCAGTCGCCTGTTCACGGAAAAAACCGGACTCGAGCTATACACTCTAGGAGAACTCGAGTTTTTCCTGATCGGTGACAACGAACCGGGCATCTTCATCGCCCAGGGGCAGCACGGCTACCAGGCGGCGGCGCCGTACATCAAGAGCGGGAAGATCCTCAACGAGATGGTGCGCCACATCACCCGCATCAGCGGTCTCGTCAAGTACGCCCACAGCGAAGTGGGTTACATCGACAGCATCCGCAGCGACCTGCCCGAGATCCGCGGCAAGGTCGGTGAGCAGCTCGAGATCGAGTACCTGCCCCGGCCGGTCACGGAATCGGCCGACGATCTGGTCTTGGGCCGCTGGTTGATCCGCAATGTGGCCTATCGTCACGGCTGCCTGGCCACTTTCGCACCCAAGATAGAAGAAGGCGTGGCCGGCAATGGCTTTCACATCCACACGGCCCTTTTCAAGGAAGGCCAAAACGTCATGGCCGACGAAAACGGCCGGTTGTCGACAAACGCCCACCGGCTGATCGGAGGATTGTGTCACTACGCCCGGTCGCTGACGGCGTTCGGCAACACGGTCTCGTCCGCCTACCTGCGCCTGGTTCCCAACCAGGAGGCGCCCACCCGTGTCTGCTGGAGCGATCTCAACCGCAGCGCCATGATCCGCGTTCCGCTGGGCTGGACTAAGCTTAACAACCTGGCCCGCATGGTGAATCCCGGGGAAAGCGAGAACTTCCAAAGCCGGCACAAGCGGCAGACGGTTGAGCTGCGCAGCCCGGACGGCAGCGCCATGGTGCACCTGCTGTTGGCCGGCCTGACCATGGCGGCCGAATGGGGCTTCATCGATGACTCGGCACTGGCGCTAACCGATCAATGCAAAGTTGTCGGCAACGTTTTCAAGAACAAGAACCTGACGGAGAAGATCCCCGCCCTTCCCGGAAGCTGCCTGGATTCGAGTCGTATACTATTGGAACAACGCCAACTCTACGAACGCGATGGGGTTTTTCCGCGCAGTATAATCGACTATGTGGCCGGGCTGCTCGAGCGCCAGAAGGACGAATCGATGAACCTGCGCCTGGCCGACCTGCCCGCCGATGACCGCCTGCATGAAACCCGCCGCATCATGCACCAGTGCCTGCACGAGCAATAGGAGGACAACATGCGCCGTTCCCTTGTCCCGCTCATCACCGTCATGGCCGCCCTGTGTATGGCCTGCCCGGCCCCGCGGCCGGCAACTCCCGGGGACATGCTGGCCGCCAGCGCCGATGCGGACACCATTTCCATGGTCGAGGCCGCCGGAGACCGGGCAATGGTCGTGGTCGTCCTGCATCCTGCGCGATGGAAGGCGGCCGTCAACACCCTTGCTCCATTGCTCAGCGGGCTGGATCCCAAGCTCGATCGGATCGTCGAGGCTGTCGACTTACGGCAGGCGCTCTCGATCATGATCGGCGATGATTCCCCCCGTAAGGAAGATCTTGCGGGCTGGGATGCGACCCGGCCGATCGTGGCCGGGCTATTCGAACCTCAATCCAACCAGACTATGCAGGCCACCCGGGCGATGATCCCGTCCGAGGATCTCATCCTTCGCGCCGGAGTACCGGGTGTACGCCACCGGGTGCTCATTCCGGCCTCCGATCCCCAGGCACTTGCGGCCTCGCTGGCCGGGCTGATGCAAAGAATCGGCCTGCAACCGATCGGCACGAGCAGATCCGGCGACGCGAAGATATTCGAGATGCAGGGATCCCGTGGCTTCGTCGCCATCCTGCCGTCTGCCGATAATCCGCGACCAGGCTCAGGGGCGCTTGTGCGAATCGAGATCATGACCGGTGAACTCATTCGATACCCGGACGACAGGGCTCGCCTGGCGGCCTGGATGGATATGATCGAGAAAGCGCCGCCCGGCTTTCAGGCTCCGGTCACGCCCGCCCTGCTGGCGGCGGTTTCACGCCCCGACCTGCTGGTGATTCACCTGCGGCCCTGGCTGATGCCCGATCTGGCGTCTCAACTGGGAACCGGCATGGTAGTGAGCGCCATCGGCTACGCGGATCCCTCGATGAAATCAATGCTGCTGGCCAGGGGCCTTTCCGAAGTGGCCCTGAGCAGGTTGTTGATGTCGCCTATCGGAGTCGAGATGGATGACATCACGCTGGCGCTCGACGTGGCCGGCGGCCTGCGCCTGGCATGGATCGCAAGTCTCACAAGACAAGGCCTGGCCGTCATCGAGGCCGGCAGCAGCGCTGCTGTCGATCCTCCGAAGCCGGCCCCGGGCCACCGCTTTGCTACGCTCTGGTCGCGCTTCGACGCCGATGCCGCGACGCGTGCCGCGGTCGTTCCACAGGGTCTTTCTGAAATCAACAAGCTCGATGAATTGGCGGAGTCTATTAACGAGTGCGGTTACTTCTGTCCGCTGCACTTCCTGGCCAGGGCGCCCTTCGGCCTGACCCGCAAGCTTATGAGTCTCGCGCCCGAAAAAATGCCCAGACAGCTTCCTCGATCACTGACGCTGGTCGTAGACGACATCAGCCCGGATCTCGTGTCGCGCATGGCCGTGGCCGCAGTCATGCCGGCAACGGCGGATACCCGTGCGCTGCGCGGTCTGCTGGCGGAGACTTTCCAGAACGCCAAGTTGTTCATCGATCCGTACGGAAAGAACCAGTTGTTCAGCCTGGGGCTCGGGTGCGATCCACACGATCTCTTTTCTAAAACAGCCATGAGATCCGGCCCGGGAGTTCTCGGCGGAATGCGCGTCGATCTCGGTCCGCTGGCGAACGGCATCGCGCCCGCCAGCCCCGTCGCGGCGGCGCTTTTGGATCGTATCGGTCCGCTGAGAGGCCGGGCGGTTCTCTCGGGCCGTGCGCTCGGCGGCGAGATCCTGGTCGACATCAAGGGACTGGCGCCGCTTCTTTTCGGGACGCTCGATGGAAATTGTCCGGCCTGGGAATCGCCCGGCGCCGCGGCGGCAGGCAGGCGGGGAGCCCGCTGCATGCGTAAGGTGACCGGCTCGATGATCAAGGGCTTCGCCGCTCTGAGCTGTGTCGATCCCAGGCAACGTTCGATTATCCTCGCCCACATGGCCGATGAGGTCGACCCGTCCCTGCGTTGCGCCCTGGCCGAAGCAGATACCCGTGAGGTTGCCGCAACCACCCAGACCGCTCTCACCTTGTGGGTGGCCGAGCTTCTCGAAAATGAAATGCGCGAAAGAGACGAGATCGCATTGCTCGACCGGGTTTGCAAACAGGGTCGTCAAGAAGTCTGCAAGAAACTCGCTGCCGTCAGGGCACAAGCGCCGGTTCGACTTCCCGAGATCGCAAGCGAGTGCGCCTGCTTACCGGTAAGCGGCAGGCCGATAATCAGGATCGCGGCCGGACAGGAGAACGGCGCGGGGTCCAAACCCGGCCGTGAGTGCCCGGTCTTGGCCGTAGACGTCGGCGTTCCGTTTTCCAGGCTGATGCAAGTCGCAGGCGAATCGGCCGAGGGCTGCCGCGAGGCCGTGATCCTGGTGCGCCGTACCGGCAGCCTCGAGGGGCTATCGGTATTGCCTCAGCGGCGTCCGGGACAGAAACCCGCCAAGACGGATACCCCCCTCTCGCTCGAGCATTTTGGCGATCCATATGTAATCGGTTCCAATCCGATCGTCATCAAGCAACACGGCTCACGGCTCGATCTTCTCTGCGCAGGGCAGAGCATGTCCTTCGAGGCCACCCGGGACTGTCCGGCCGAGACATCCTGTATGAATATAAAGGATCTTCATGCGAAGCTTGCTGATATTTTCAAGCAATCGGGCCGGGTGGATACGATTTACTTCGAAGCGGACCCGGATAATACCATCGAGCAACTAGCTCCCACCCTGGCCGCGGCTGCCTGCGAGCCGTGCAAGGGCGACTATCCCGGACGGCAGGCGCGAGTCGTGCTCGGCCCAGTCCCCAAGGATGTCATGGAAGCCGCAAGCAAGAGTCCCCTGACGATCACCCCCGGTAAATCAGAGGTGCTCGGTTCGCTTTCCATGAGTGTCGTTCGCCGTGTGGTTCGCAAAAACACCAACGCCGTGAAATATTGCTACGAGAAGGAACTCATCAAAAACCCGTCTCTCTCGGGCAAGGTAGTTGTCAACTTCATCATCGCCGCCGACGGGCGCGTGCAGCAGGCACGCATCGAGTCGTCAACCATCGGAAGCAAACAGGTGGAGAAGTGCATCATCTACGCCGTGCGCCGCTTCAAGTTCCCCAAGCCCAAAGGCGGCGGGGTGGTCAACGTCAACTACCCGTTCATATTCAAGAGCAACTAGAAGAGCACAACAGATAGGTGTGTCATCGATAAAGCGACCCCTTTTACTCAGACCTCGTCCATTTCCCGCAGCAGCAGCCTGAGCCCGTCCTGGTCCTTGGGAGAAAGGTTGAAACGCGGGCCGGCCTCGGCAAGTAGCATCGCGAGCCTCAATTGCGGCTCGGCCCGCTTGCGCTCCGCGACCCAGCGCACGGCCCTTTTCAGCTCTTCCGAGTGCTTGACGATGGTCTTCGACGACATGCCGACCTCCGGCGGGAATCTTACGATTCCGCTCCCCGAGCGTCAATCTTGTCGGGCAAGAAAATGGTGCCCTCACGGGCCATGTTGGTATATACCATGCGCAGCAATGAAGGTGAACGAGGAGCGAACCATGCAGATCGAACCCATCGGGGTCATTCACACGCCATTTCATCCCGACGATTTCTGCCCCAGCCAGCCCGTCGAACGCGAGGAGGGCCGGGCGCGGATCGAACTCGACCCGCGCTACCAGGAGGGCCTCGCCGATCTCGAGGCATTCAACTACATCTACGTCCTTTTCGGGCTTCACCTGGCCGGTAAAAAGATATCCATGCGGGTCAAGCCCCCTTGGGCCGGCGGGCGCGAGGTCGGGTTGTTCGCCAGCCGGGCTCCAGATCGCCCGGCCCGGATCGGGCTGAGCGTCGTCAGATTGATCGCCATCGAGGGCAACGTCCTGACGACGAGCTTGATCGACGTCTACGACGGCACGCCGCTTCTGGACATCAAGCCCTACATAGCCGAACTCGACTCCAAGGCCGACGCCAACTACGGCTGGATCGAGGGCATCGAGGGGCACCGTCATCTCCTCGAACACGTGCGCGGCATTTCCCACCGGCACCATGACGACTGATTAGCGAGACGAGACCATGCTCGATCCAGCCACACAGCTCCTGACAGCCAAGATCGCCGTCCCGGGCGTTTTTGGTGTGGCCGCCCTGTGCCTCCTGTATCAGTACTTCCGCACCCGCGGCCGGTATGCCTGGCCACAAACCGAAGGCCGCCTGCTTTCGGCCCGCGTCGCCCAGGGCACGCGCCCCGGCCGGCGCGGCAAGCTTTTCGATGCCTTCTGGGTGGAAGTGAACTACGGCTACACCGTCTCCGACATCGAGTTCAGCGGTTCACGCATCGCCGCCGACACGACCTATTACACCAAGAGCGGACCCGCCGAAAACATCGTCAAGGTCTTCAAGCCGGGCCAGCAAATCCCTGTCTACTACAATCCTAAAAAACCCGAGGAAGCCTTCCTGGTGCCGGGCGGCGTGGTGGGAGGAATGCCCTTGCTGCTTCTGGGCGTAGGCTTGGCCGTCGCAGACTTCGCCCTAACCTTCTGGTTCCTATCCCTGGACTGAACAGGGCTTTATTATTCTTTACCGCAAATTGATTTTCAGATAGGTTTCCATCGTCTCAACACATGAAACCGGGAGGTAATGACGTCATGAGATGGTTTTTAGCCCTGATTGCCGTTTTGTGCCTGTTTTCCTCGCCCGCCTCCGGCGGCGATAAGAAGCCTCTTGAAGTTACAGCCAAGCTGGTCGATATTCCCAGCAAGTTCCCGCCGGACGATCTTTATGACTATGCCTTCGTCATGAAGTACGAGGTCCAGGGCGGAAAGATGGACAAGCAAACCATCCTGGTGGCCCACTACAAGCCGCGCCGGCCACGCAATAAGATCAAGGGCAAGATGAAGAAGTTCGTCGGTGGCAAGCTCAAGCGCTTCAAGGTGGGAGATGTACACAAGCTATTGCTCGATCCCAACCTTGAAAAAATTTGGAAGGACGCAGTCATCGACGACTACTTCGCGACCGACAGAAAGAGCACACGTTACTGGTGCCTGAAGGCGGACCCGGCCTGATCGTCTCCCAGTCCGCCCGCTGAATGGTCTTCACCTCTCACATTTTCGTCTTCTATTTTCTTCCGGCCTGCCTGCTGGTCTACTACCTGCTGCCGCGCCGATTCCGCAACCTATTCTTGACCGTCGCCAGCTACCTGTTCTACGGCTGGTGGAAGCCGTGGTTCGTCACCTTGATGATGACCTCAACCATGGTCGACTACGTCGCCGGGCGGGTGATCTCCGCAGCCGGGGCGAGCAAGCGCCGCCGCAAGCTGGCGCTGATAGTCTCGATGTGCACCAACCTGGGCCTGCTGGCGGTATTCAAGTACGCCATGTTCACCCAGGAAAACCTGAATACCATGCTGCATCTTTTCGGGGCTCAAGGATTCGAGGTACTCAGGATCACGCTGCCTATTGGCATATCTTTTTACACCTTCCAGACCATGAGCTATACCATCGACGTCTACCGCGGGACGGCCAAGCCGGTGCGCCGTTTCGTCGATTTCTCGTGTTTCGTGGCACTGTTTCCGCAGTTGATCGCCGGACCGATTGTGCGCTACAACACCATCGCCGAACAACTCGACAACCGCCGCCACACCCTGGATCTTTTCTCATCAGGTGTGATGCTGTTCATACTCGGCTTCGCCAAGAAGATCTTGCTGGCAAACCCGGTCGGCGCGATCGCCGATGCCGCCTTCGCCGTCAACGGGCCGAGCGCGCTTGTCGCCTGGCTGGGCGCGCTGGCCTTTACTTTTCAGATCTACTTCGACTTCTCGGGCTACTCGGACATGGCCATCGGGCTGGGGCGTATGTTCGGGTTCGAGTTCCCCAAGAACTTCAACTCGCCCTACCAGTCCGAGTCGATCACGGACTTCTGGCGCCGCTGGCACATCTCGCTGTCCACCTTTCTCAGGGACTACCTTTACTTCCCGTTGGGCGGCAACCGGCGCGGGGCCCGGCGAACGTATTTCAACCTTGCTACCGTAATGTTGCTGGGCGGGCTATGGCACGGGGCCTATTGGCAGTTCGTTGTCTGGGGCGCCTACCACGGCGCCTTGCTGATCGCCGAGCGTCTGATCGGCAAGAAAAGCTACTACGCCGGCCTGCCGCATCCTGTGCGGGTGGCAATGACATTCGGGCTGGTGGTAATTTCGTGGGTTCCGTTCAGGGCCGACAACATGGGCCAGGCACTTAGGCATGTTGGATCCATGTTCGGCCTGACTTCCTCAGCACCATCAGCCGGTTTGTTGTACGGCCAGTTGCTGTCTTTCAACTGCCTGTTCATGCTGGCCGTGTGTGCGCTGCTTTCAGGTTTCAAGACCCAGGCATGGGACTTCGCAGAGAAGTTGAGTTGGGCCAAGGTCCCGGTGTTGGTTGTCTTGTTCGTCGTCTCCTGTGCTGCCATGTTCGCCCAGGCCTTCAACCCGTTTCTCTATTTCCAGTTCTGAGGGGAAGCGTGTCCAATCTCAAGAAAATCGTTCTGGTCGCCTTGTTTTTAGGCATCATCTACGCCGTGCCGGTCACCCAGGCCATCCTCGACCTGGCCGCCGGCGACAGTCCGCAGGTGATCGAGCTTTTCAGAGAGGCTCCCACCGAGAAGCACTTGCGCTCCTTCGAGGCCGATCTGGAAGACTACTCCTTCTTCGAAGAGACCGTGCGGCCACCTTTCCAACTGGTACGCTATTTCGCCATGGGTGACATGGGAGCCAAGGCGCTGGCCGGCCGGGACAACTGGTACTTCTTCCAGACGGGCGTCCGTTACCTGACGGAGCCCTACTTCCGCGATCTCCCGGGCGTCAAGATCCAGGCAAGCGGAACGGTTGTCGGCTCGGGAGATGCCGACACACAAAAAGGCGGTGATCCCGTCGAGATCATTGCCGATTTCGCGGGGCAAATGAATGAGCGCGGCATCAAGCTGCTTATAGTGATCATGCCCGGCAAGGCCGGCATCTATCCGGACAAACTCAGCCGTTGGGTGGCACCAGCTACCCCTGTCTATAAAAACAGCATACGTTTTATGGACGAGCTTCGAAAAAAAGGGGTCGAGTCGCTGGACATACACACGTTGCTGACAGCTGAGCGAAAAGCCGCCGATTCGCGGGGTGAGCCTCTCTACATGACAACGGACACGCATGTAAGCGGACTGGGAGTGAGACTCGTCGCCGCGGCCATAGCGGCGCGGGTGAAGCAGGAGCCCTGGTACCAGGAGCTTGAACACCGGCGACGCTATGTGCGGAATGAGACAATCGTGAGCCGGCCGGGAGACATCCCGCGCATGACCCGCCTTCCGCTGCAGGAATTCCTGTTTCCCGCAGAGACCACCCGTTGCTACCAGGTAAGCGACAGCGAATCCGGTGAACTCTACACGGACGGCGACTCGCCTATTTTGATGTTGGGAGACAGCTTCTCGCGTGTGTTCCAGACCGACGAGCCCGGGGCGGCCGGAATTATCGCCAACCTGGCCTACGAGTTGCAGCTTCCGCTGTCCTCCATTGTCAACGACGGCGGAGCCTCCACCCTGGTTCGCCAGCAACTGGCCCGCAAGACAGACCTGTTGGCCGGCAAGCGCCTGATTATCTGGGAGTTCGTGGAACGCGACATCCGATTCGGCATGCGCGGCTGGCAGATAATTTCCTTCGCAGCCGAGGCGGCCGAAACCAAGACGCACGGCGATTGACAACTTTCGGCCGGGCGACTCATAATGATTCCTATCAGGCTCATGACTTATTGAGGCGGCAACATCAAATTGGAGGTTGAAATATGATACGATTGCGAAAAAGGGTTTATGCGCTTTGCGGTTCGATTGCTCTTGGGTGCCTTCAGCTTTCCGGTTGCGGGGGCGGCGACGGTAACGGCGACGAGTGTGCGGACCACCAGGGTGATTTCTGCGTGGCATCAGCAGACCATGCGCTGGCCGACAGCTATAATAAGTCTTTCGACTGGTCCACGGACAAGATAGCCTTACGCTACCTGACCGGGCCCACCCGCTGCGAGGCCGAGAAGGCGCTCTATTTCCGCAACCCGGGAATCTACAAGAATACGTCTTCAGAGCCGCACATCACGCCTGACCCGCTGCCGACACTCGATCCGGCTCCGGCGGGATTCGACTTCGCGCTGTCCGACCTGGCCCCCAACCAGGGCCAACAGTTGCTGGACAACACTTCCATTGTCGACAGCCTGGCCGAGACACCGATAACGGCGGCTGAGCAGTCCAACGCGCCACTGTGGTTGCCGGCCGTGATGGTCTATCTGGCTGTCGACTGGGATTCGAGCAAGATCCTGAACCTCTACTACGGCTACAACGCGGTCAAGGGGCAAAAGTGGGGTGTAGACGGCGCCACTCTCCCGCCTCAAACCATCCAGCACATATACCTGCACTCCGGCGAGATCTGGCTGGAGATTGTTTTCGAAAACTACGTCGATCTGGGCGCGGGGATCAGCGACTCGGACGGAGACGGCTACAAGGAGATCTACGGCAAGATCGACCCGGCCCATTTCACATCCGAGGTTTTCGACCAACTGGTGAACGCCTACGTCACGCCCAAGCTGTCGGTGGCCGACTTGAATTCGCTGATCGACAACAAGATTCTCGACGACCTGTATTCCGACTTCGACATGCGCCCCGCAAGCGGATTGGGAGAGGCCTTCACCTCGAGCGGCATCGGCACTTTCCAGTACCCGTTCAAGGTGATCCAGGGCGTCTCGCCCAAGGACGATATCTTCATCGTCCTGCTGGTTGAGCCGTGACGTAGAAAATAAAGAGGAAGGGCATTTGCAAAGGCCAACGACAGCAATTCTATGGGTCGTCCTGACGGCCGGCAGCGTCGCGGCGTCGCCGATCACGCCCAGCGCCCCGGAGCAATCCGCTCTCGACTCGCTGTCGGCCCGTCTGCCGGACGCACGCTTGTTGTGGGTCAATGAAGATCGCATCTTCTACATGACCATCGGCGATCCCAGCCCGCAACTGATCTCACCGGCCGGCGCAACCGAGGGCAATCCGCGCTGGTCGCCGGACGGCACCAGGATCTTGTTCGTCCGCGATCCCGAAGGCGTCTTCACTATGGACGCCGATTTCAGTAATGCAAGCCTGGTTATCCCCGGGGCGGACACCGCCAGTTGGACGCGTAACGGGGCGGCGATCACCGCCGTGGCCGGCGACGGCTATCGTGTTTTGAAATACGATCTGGCTTCCGGCCAGACGAGCACGATTTTTGACTCGAGGGATGCTCCCTACAACGGTCAGCAGGTTTCACAGGCGGCCGAAATGCGTCGCGGCGGGCGTTTTCTGCTCACCTTTCGCCTGACTCCCGAACACACCACCGAAATCGTCGACCTGCAGGAGCAAACATACATTTCAAACTCGATGATGCAGCGCGGAGATTGCAGCCCGGCCTGGGCGCCGGACGGCAGCTACTTAATGACCACCGCCCGGACATCGAACCGGCCGGTTCTCAAAACCGACTTCGACGAGGGCGGACCGTCGGTCGGAGAGTCGCTACACTTCATCGGAGTGGAGAACACCTGCGATTGCAGTAGCTTCTACATCCACGGCCAACGCGTCTCGAACGACGGGAACTGGGTGGCTTTCGGGGCGATAATCTTCGATGGGTCGAAGTCCAACGGCACTCGCGAGATCTGGCTCTGGAAAATCGGCGAGGCGCAGGAGTCGGCGGTACGTGTGACTTTCGACAGCGGGGAAGATCAGTCTCCCAGCTTGTACATCCCGACAGGCGTCGTTCAGGACGGCGGCGTCGATGGAGACGGAGGGCACGACGGCTCACAGCCAGACGCAGGCTCAGATGGCTCGGCCACGGACGCAGGCTCCGACGGCTCGACCAACGATGCGGGTTCCGACGGCTCGGCCACTGACGCGGGCTCTGACGGCTCGGCTACGGACACGGGCGGAGACCCGGCCCTGGTGTCCGGTAGCTGCGGCTGCACTGCCGCAAGCGGTGCCGAAAGTTTTCTGTCCTATGGCTTGCTCGTCGTCCTGGCCGCCTGCTTCATAAGACTCAAGAGGAAAAATGAAAGTTAAACTTATTCCAGTCATCGCCATCCTGGCATCGTTCGCCACCATGGCCCGGGCGGATCTGCCGACCGGCTACCTTGTCTGGACCAAGGGCGAGGAGCGCAGTCCCGAGAGCCGCAAGATCTATCGCATGACTCTGCCCGAAAAGTCGGACATCAAGCCGCTCACCAGTGGCACTCCCGGCGAGGACATCGAGTGCCAGATAAGCCCCGACGGAAAGTGGGTGGCCTACGCCAAGGCCAAGCTGCCCGGCCAGAGTTACCACCAGACCAAGATGTGGAAGCTCTACATCGTCTCAATCCACGGCATCGGCGACGGGCGTGAGGAGATCAAGATCGACGACAACGGCTATTGGCCGAGTTGGGGCGAGGGCGGTGAGATTTTCTACTCCCAAGTGGACGAGGAGGGCGGCAGCCAGCATACGCGCATCATGCGCGTCACCCTCGATGAGTACGGCGCCGTGCAGGAGAAAGTCTCCGTCTTTTCGACCCGCGAGCATTTCGCTTACATCACCGACATGAACGAGTGCTTCATGGCTCCGGACGGAAGTTGGTTCGCGGCCCGGACCCGAGGCGAGGAAGCCTACGCCGGCGTGGGTGCCGTCAGCCTTCATCCGCCGGCATTCCATCTTCTGGCCAAGGCCGGCAGCGTCGGCTGCATGCCCTGCGTGGCCCCCAGCGGCGACTGGGGTCTGATAGCCGGGCGCGACCACGGGATCCGCTGGGGAGAAGCGCCTGATGTTCCCAATCGCCAGGAAGACCAGCTACTGATCCCACCATTTTCCGATCAGGACCTGTGCTACCATCCCGGCATATCGAGCGACGAGAAATGGGCGCTGGCTTCCCACTCCACTGACGACGATCACAACGCGGGACCATACGACCTCTACATCTACGCACTCGACAGTAAGACGGCCGGCGAGGCCCAACTTCTGGCCGGCGACGGCTTCAACGGCTGGCCCGACCTGTGGGTCGGTCAACCGAGTGATCCCCCGCCGCCCCGCCCGCACATCGATTCATTCGCCCCCGACCGCTGGACCATTGAAACGGGAGGCCAGGTTCAACTCGCCTGGCAGACGAGCTTCGCAGATCAGGTCACGCTCGACAGCCAGCCGGTTGAGGTAGACGGCGGCAGCCTGGTTACACCTACCAGCAGCACGACATACCGTCTGCTCGCCGAAAGCAATCTGGTCGAGCAGAGCGACTCAGCCAATGTGGAGATCGTGGTCAACCCCGAGGCCCGGGCGGTTACCATCGATACATTCACTCTTTCGCCTGACACGATCGTCACGGGCGACAGCGCCATCCTCGAATGGTCGGTCAGCGATCCCTACCAGCTTGACATCAACGGCCAGCCGGTAGCGCCCACAGGTTCGATCGAGGTCAGCCCGGTTGCCACCACCGACTATGTGCTGACGGTCGGCGGCCACGAGGGACCCGTCAGTCGAACACTCACCCTGACCGTCACCGAACTCAAGCAAGGTCTCGACGACCGGGGCGGTTGCTTCTGCGGGTTCACGACTTCACCCGGGGGTTTGGCCGCGCTGGGATTGCTTCTGCTTTGGTTTTCGCGCAGGCGCAGGACACGCGCTTGAGGCGGGCGGCGTGGGGCCGGCCATGAAGCCGACGCCGGCATGGTATTTGTTCGCCGAGCGTTTGCTGGTGCCTCTGCTTTTCATCTTCTCCTTCTTGGCCGTCATGTTTCCACTGACCGGCACCGACGTCTGGTGGCACCTGGCCGCGGGACGCGAAATCTTTCGGACAGGGACGATTCCCACAAGCGATCCCTTCTCTCTTTTATCACTGGGAAAATACTGGACGGATCTGCACTGGTTCTTCCAATTAGTGGTCTACCTGCTCTGGCGAATTGGGGGAAATGTTGCGCTGGTCATCAGCAAGTGCCTGCTGTTTTCAGCCTCGGCCGTGCTGTTGCTGAAAGCCGCCGAACAGCACTCCAGTGTATCGTTCCGCGCACTGCGGCCTCTGGCGGTTTCCGTGCTTGCATTGCTGGTATTCGCGGGGCGGGAGTTCGTTTTCATGCGGCCGGTAGTCTTCAGCCTCTTTTACATGAGCCTGTTTCTCTATCTTATCGGTCGTTACCTGAATGAACGCAGGGCGCGCTACCTTGCCGCGCTGGTTGTGATTCAACTGTTTTGGGCCAACAGCCAGCCTCTTTTTCCGCTCGGTCCGCTAATCGTCGCCTGTTTTCTTGCGGGCGAGGGCCTGGGCCTGCTCGCGGGACGGCTCAGGCTTCCGGGATTCACCAGCGGGCCGCCATTAAAGGCGCTCGTACCCATGGGCATTACCTTGCTCCTGCTTTTCGCCGCCTCGCTGGTGACGCCTTTTGGTATCGACGGGATCGTCCTGCCCTTCAAGTTGTTGTTTCGCATAGGGCCCGAGGCGTCCAGCCTTTTCAGCTACAATGTTTCTGAAAATACGTCTCCCTGGCTGCTAGAACGAACTGGGGCAGGGACGATCTCGATGTTTGCATGGGTCCTGGGTGCGGCACTGGGATCTTTCCTGCTGAACGTGAGGCGAATATCGGCGAGTAGGCTCTTGCTGCTTCTTGCCATGTTGCTCCCGGCTCTTTTGGCCAATCGCAATTTGCTCTTGTTCTACTGGGTAGCGGGTCCTGTCATTCTGGCCAACGTGGGCGCAGCCATCTATCGCACGCGTCACGCAGAAAACAGGCGCTTCTTTCGCCGGTTGCTTGAAAGCCCCTTTTTCGCCGGTCTGGTTCTTGCAACAATTGCTTTTCCACTGGGCTCATCGCTGACTGCGCAAGCCGGGCTAACCGCTCCGGCCCCGTTTCGCGTCCCCGTCGCGGCAAGCACCTTGGTAGAAAATCTGCCCGCGCGCGGAAACCTCTTCAACTCGGTGCGCTACGGCGGATACCTGATCTGGAAACTTTTTCCTGAAAGACGTCCTTTCATCGATGGACGCCTGGTGCTGTGCACCACCCGTCAATTTGCAGACTACCTCGATGTTCTCGATCACCCGGAGCGCTTCACTGAATACAGCCGAACACACGACCTGCGGACGGCCGTACTGCCTGTCGCCCTGCCCGATCGCTATCGCCCGCTGATCGGCGCTCTGTATCGAGATCCCGACTGGAGCCTGGTGTTTACCGACGGCACGCAAACGGTCTTCACCCAGGGTAATGACGGTCCGGATCCGATAGACCTTTCCGATCGACAGACCGTGACGCGCATTGCGAGGGGGCTTTCCGTGCGCTTTGCCGACGACCGGCCCGCCGAAGAAAGAGCATTCATCAACCTTGGACTGCTGCTCGATGTCAGCGGTAACTACGACCGGGCGTACGAGATCCTGGCGGATCGTAAAAGCCGCATGGCGCGGGTGCTGCTGGCCAGGAGCTACTACCTGGGAGGGCACATCTCGGAGGCTCTCGAGATCTCCCTAGCACTTCTCGAAGAAAAACCCGATGACACTGACAGCCTGGTACTTGCTTCGCAAATTGCGCGTGAATCCGACAGGCTCGATCAAGCGCTCGAACTTGTCAGGCGCGCTCTTGATGTCGATCCTTATAACCGGGCGGCGCGGCGCATCCTGCTCGACATTCGCCGGGCGGCCGCAACCGGTCAAGGAGCGGGAAAGGAGTAAACGGTGAAGCGCAAAAAAATCCTGTCCGTCGGCATGGCTCTTATCGTCGCCTGTGCTGCCGTTGCGCTCGCCGGAGAAGCACAACCCGAGATCGAGGTGCCCGTTCCGCAAGACGGCGACATCGTGGTTTTCCTGGGAGACAGCATCACCTGGCAGAATCTCTACACTGCTTACATCGAGGCTTATTTCATTCGCCGCTACCCGGAGCGGAAGATTCGCTTCATCAACCTGGGAGTGCGCGGCGACACCGCGGCCGGCGCCGCAATGCGCCTGCAGCGCGATCTTTTTCCGCTGCATGCGAACCTGGTGCTGGTCATGCTGGGCATGAATGACGGCGGCTACCGCGGTTACAACGGATTGCTGCTGCGCTACTACCTGGCCTACATGAACGAGCTGGCAGACCAAATCGGGGAAAGGACGCAGGCCAGGCTGGTGTTTGCAACCTCCACTTGCGTCGAGCCGCTCGACTACAACAAGAAGCGCTACAACCGCATGCTCACAGCCATGGCCGCGGGCCTGCGCGAGTTGGCTGCGCGGCGCAAGGTGCCGCTGATCGACATGTTCACAAGTTTCGACTTGGCCCTGGCCCGGGCCGGGTCACTTTCCGTGCCCGTGCGCCTGATGCTGAACGCTATTCACCCGGGCCCGGCCGGCCAGCTCGTCATGGCCGGAGTGCTGCTCGACAAGCTGGACCCGCGCGGCGAACGCAAGAACATGCGGCTTTCTTTCGATCTTAGCGGGGCAAAATGGAAGCACGGCCGAACCTGTCTTTCTTTCAGCCACTCCCACGACAACATCTTTCTGCCGAAGGCCGCAAGGGACGGCCTTCCGTTCGTGCCGCAAGCAAAGCGTTTTGCCTCCCGCAGGCTTGCGATTGCCGGACTTAATAAACAGGCGCGCGTCTACATAGACAAGCAGGAACAGGGCGTCTTTTCCTCCCAGGAACTCGCGGCCGGCCTCGATCTCGATCTACTGCCGCGGGCCCCGTGGGTCAAAGAGGCCGCCCTGCTTCTGCGCCTGCTGCAGGAGAAATGGCGCCTGACTTACTACCTATGGGATCCGCGCGGCCTGGGTAAGGACGCCTGGATCCAGGTCAACCCGCAGGGCGAGCCTCTGATCGACAAGGACACTGCCTACCGTAAGCTACTCGATGTGTCTGGCAGGATAGAATCGCTTCGCGCCCAAGGTCCGCACAATTACACACTGTGTCTGAAACAACTCACGAAAGATAAAACTTCCCAATAAGCGCTGCGTCTACGACCACGTCTGTGGTAACGCCAACTACAACCGGGGATGCACTCTGAAGAGCAGGAGGGACAGGAGGAAGATAAGAAGCAAACAGTTGGTTGAGTTGTTCTTGTTTCTGGCAGCGGCCCGAGGACTGCAGCCGCAGCCGCCGGAGGTTTCCTCTTTGGATTCGTCGGCACCCGGGGCGGGATCGGAACCGGCGTCCTGGATCTCGTCTGTGCCCGCGTCGGTGCCCACGTCGCTTCCTGCGTCGCTTCCAGCATCGCTTCCGCCGTCGTCAGGGACGGCTGCGGTGGCTCCCTGGCCGAGGGCGGGAAGAACGGATTCGGCCAGATTACGATCGAAGTTGAAGATGATGAAGCCGCCGGTGTCGAGACGTCGTGTGGTCGAGACCTGAACTATCACGCCGTCGGGGCCGAAGGAACTGGAGGAGGAGCTGGCACCGATGCCGGGGTAGATGGGAATGCGGTCCAGGGAGTAATCCAGCTGCTCGCTGACCAGGTTCTCGAAGCGGTCGAAGTCGTTGGTGTAATCCATGGGACACAGAAAGTCGACGATGCCCCGATTGATCCAGTCGACCCAGTCCTGACCGACGCCGTCCTTGCAGTAGGCGTAGCTGGAGAAAACGGCGGCCGAGACTTTCACGTTTGGCTTTATAGCTTTTACACCCTGGTAGACGGCGGAAACCAGGTTGGTTATCTGCTCACGGCGCCAGTCTAAAAAAGCGGACTCCAGCGGCCCACCGTCGACCACATCGTCGGGCCAATTGGTGACCGTGCTTCCTGTTTGTTGCTCAAAGCGGTCGCGGCATCCATCGCAGTAGCAGTTATTGCCACTGGGGTAACGGATGTAGTCGAAATGGATGCCATCGACGTCATAGTTCTGGACGACTTCGAGCATGGAGTCGCGCTCCAGGACGAAATTTTCCTGGTGGGATGGACAAAGCCAGTCGGCGGGCTCTCCGTAGCGGGTGACCTGTGTGCGGCCGGCCGTGCGCATGTCGTCAATGAAGGACTGCGAGGCGTTGGAGAGATTCCAGTTGACCTTCCAGACATGGACCTCGATGCCTCTCTGGTGAGCGGCTTCGATGCAGGCGGCGATCTGATCACCGTAAGTGTCGAACTTGTCGGAGTGGGGCAACAACGCGCTGTCGTAGTGAGCCAGGCCGCCCCAGAGCATGTTTGGAAAGATTGCGGTGAAGTGGTTGTCGGCCAATGCGTCTATGGCGAACGCCCAGTCGCCGGGGTATGGGCCGGTGCCGGAATGTTCCCAGACGGCGCGGAACTCGGGCCACGTCGGTGATTGAGACAGGTAGTAAGCCTCCAGCAGGTGCGAGCGGGCATCGCCGGCGACCAGGACGGTCTGAGCATGCTCGGCGGCGGCGAGCAGCGCGATGGCATTTTCGCGGAGTGAGTCGGCCTGCGCGAGTTCGGCTTCCACCGACTGGGCGCGGGGCGTCTGGGCGCCCCGAACGTGGATGTCGGAGACAGCCTCGTCGTAGGAAAGGTAGTCTGCGATCTTGCCGATGTTCTCGATAGCCGAGTTCGAGACGGCGGGCCAGATCTCCGGGACGTAATGTCCAATCAGCACCAGGAGCATGTATTGCTTGTTCGCGGCGTCGTCGCCGATGATGACGTGAGACATGAACAAGCCGTGGTCGCTGGCCAGCCAGGCAGGGTAGCCGGTTGGCAGACCCTGGTTGTCCTGCCACTCGGCGATGGCCCGGGAATTGTACTGGGCCGTGGGTGCGGCAACGGTGATGTTCCAGGAAGTCTGCAGGACGTGGGCGGGAAGGTTCTGGATTTGATCGTCCTGGAAAGTATAGGCAGCGAAGTCGCCCTGGGTCCAGCCGGTTTCCTGGATGCCCAACAAAGCGGCGATGCGGTTAGCAAGGACATAGTAAACCATCAGCTTGCCGCCGCCGGCCACGTAGCTCTCAAGCGCGGTCAGGGCCGCATCCGATAGTGTGTTGTTGTAAGGCAGGACGGCCATCCTGGATCCGTCAAGATAGCCCACTTCGACGTCTGTGTCGTCAATGACGCCGTAGGAGACGTTGTAGCGGCCCAGCCAGGCGGAAAGGAGGTCAGTGGTTCTCTCGACCGTGCTCGTATCGGCGGTCTGGGTGTCTTTGACAAGAAAGACCAGGGGTGTAAAGGTGCGCAGTTCCCGCAGCGCCAGGTAAGTGTCCTGGTCGGATTCCTTCCAGGGGGAAAGGCGGATGCCGTCGATCTGGTCCCATCCGGCGGGCGTGCCCTCTGTGCCGAAGTCGATCACGGAGAAATACAGAGTTTGCCAACCCGGTTTGTCGACGGTCGCGCTGTTTCCGTACCACCCGGCGCCGGATCGAAAGAAGAGTGTGAAATGTGAGACCGCGCCGGGATCGGGGACGAAGATCTCCAGTGCGAACTCACGGTAGCCTGAGAGATCCATCGCGATATTGCGGTCCCAATAAGAGCGGTCAGTCTGGACGCTGAAGTCGCAGGGGAGTTTCATTACCCGCTCGTCGCCCCACTCGCCCGAGTCGGACATCTCCACCGGCAACGAGCCGGCCATCTCCTGCCAGGCAGCCCGCGCGGCCGGGGTGTCGGGATAGGAGAAGTCGTCGATGACCAGGGGCGCCGCGAGCGCAGCGGCGGGAAGCAGCAAGAAGTTGATTATAATAATTCGTACCAAGGCACCATTATCATATCCGCTGGCGTAACAAAGGGTCAACCTTGAGCATGTATCCCTTTTATGGCAAACTAAAGCCATGAATGGAGGTGCATGGTGAGCAAGACGGCAAGCGCCCTGATTGCCGCACTCGCCGCCGGTGTGTTGTTTGCCGGCGCGCCGGTTCGGGCCGAGCACCCGTCCAACGGCTGGATTGTGTGGGCTTCCGATCGCCAGGACAGCCGCCACGAGATTTACATGATGAAGGCCGACGGCACGGGGGTCGCCCGCCTGACCACGACCGGGGCGCTCATGCCGATGTGGTCGCCGGACGGGCGCTGGATCGCCTACCAGACCGTGCCTCTCGGAGAGACCCGGGTTATGCGCTGGGACAAAAGCGAAGACAAGAAGATCTTCGACGGGCTGCCCATGTTCTGGCTCTGGGACGGAACGCGCATAATATGCATGGACTCCAACGACGACCTCTACCGGGTCGATCCCGAATCCGGCGGCAGCTCTTTCTGGCTGCACAGGAGCGACTTCTCTCAGATGGCCGACAAGAGCTGGAGCCCGAGCGGCCTGACGGCCGACGGGCGCTGGTTGGTCACCTGGACCGATCGTTACCGCAACGGCTATAGCGGCAACAACGGAACATTCGACGCCTACCACGCGGCGGTGATTCTCGATCTGCAGAACAAGGGCGACGTCTGGTTCGTCGGCAGCGGTTGCGAGCCCACCACCCCGCCCGGGGGCGACTGGATGTATCACGTCTGCGGCGGCCTTTACTGCGACACGCATCCCGACGTCTTCCAGATGAAGATAAGCGACCGCCAGAGTCGCAGTTCGTACACGCCGGTCGTGGCCCATGCCGACGCTGACTGGGGGCACGAGTATTTTCCGCGCATCTCCACCGACGGCAACTGGCTGACGTACGGCGCCACCACCGGCTGCCATGACCACGACACCTGCGACTACGAGATCTTCATCCATCCCCTCTCGGGCAACAACGACAACCGCGAGCGGCTGACCAGCGACCCGCACAACGACCAATGGCCGCACCTGTACATCGGCGAACTGTGGGGCTCGCAGCCGCCGGAGCTTACCAGCATCGAGGTCGTGGCCGCAGACCCGTCAATCGTCAGCGGCGGCTCGACGGATCTTACGGCCAACTCGAAAGATCAGAACGGCGATCCGATCGCCAGCGACATGAACTGGTCGGTCTCGGGCGGCGGCTCGATGAACCCCGCTGCCGACTCGCAGTCGGCCAGCCAGCACACCAGCACCTTCACCTCCGACGGCAACAGCGGAACCTTCGTGGTCACCGCCGAGTCGGGCGGCATTCAGGGCACGGCAACAATAGAGGTTGTCTCGACTGCCCTGCCGATCAGGATAAACTGCGGCAGCAACGACCACGACGTGGCCGGCTGGCTGAGAGACGACGCCTTCGTCAGCGGCGGCAGCGACTACACAAACCCCGACAGCGTCGATACGACCGGAGTAGTCAACGCTGCTCCGGCGGAAGTATACAAGAGCGTACGCCATGAGAGTCCGCACTCTTATGACATCGATGTTCCAGACGGCGTCTACCTGCTGCGCTTGCACTTCGCGGACAAATTCACCAATCGCTCGATGAACTACTTCGCGGAGGGAAGCCAGATCCTGACCGACTTCGACATCTCGTCCGAGGCCGGGGGCAGCAACCGGGCCCTGGTGAAGGATTTCCAGGTGACAGTTGCGGACGGCAACGGCCTGCAGATAGAGGCCCAAAGCGACGCAGACGTTTTCGAGGCCGGCATCGAGGTGACGGAGTGGGTAGATGAAGAACCGCAACCCGACGGCGACGGCAGCGTGCAGCCGGACGGTGACGGCAACACGCCGGCCGACGCGGACGGAGGTCAGCAGATCGATGCCGACGGAGGCCAGCAGGCCGACGACGACGCCGGCCCGCAGGCAGATGCCGACAGCGGAACACTCGATGGCGCGGACGGCAACATCACTGACGCAGATCAGGGCGCTCAGGCCGACAGCGACGAAGAGATCGTCGTCTCGGGCGGATGCGCGGGTTGTTCTTCGAGTTCGACAAGCCGGGGCGGCCTGATATTCCTGCTTTTACTGGGCCTGCTCGTCAAGTTGCGTCCGCAAGCTCGAAAGCCTAAATCGCATCATACGATAACAATTACAGATCGAGACTTTCCATGAGTTGTTCGGTCCCGAAGTTCAAAAGAAACTCCGAGTAGTACGACGAGAACACGTCTTTCAGAAAATCGCCAAGGTCCACTTCCGCTTCTTCACGGTGGATCGTGTAATGCCGATTCTTCGCGATGGTGAACAGGAAAAGAGTATGGAAGTAAACGGAACTCACGTACTTCTTTTCCGCCAACTCAATTTGCTCTTCCGTAATGGATCTGATGAGACCTTTGTGAGATTTGAGGACATTGCTGTCCATGTTGATCCAGATCGCAGATAATTTATCACCCTCCACTAAAGGATGCATTATAACGGACCAGTCCATCTCCTCCCCTGTTCGATCCTCAAACTGCTGCCACGTCAGATGGCTGTCGTGCGGTTCACGGTAGACAAGGTGATATTGCGGCAGCCCAAGGCTTTCGGGTCTGATTTCTTCTTCCTTCTTTTTCCGCTCAGGTGGATTATCCTTGGCCACGATCTTGACCCAGAATCGCTCTTCGAATTCACTTCCCGGCCCGGAAAGAATCGCCTTCATTTGGATCATGTCGTCAACCTGAATATTCTGTGTTGGTGCTAACGCGATCCGAATCTGCCCCTCTCGCGGGCTTGATTTACTGACGTCAACAAGCTCGGAAAGCTGCTTTGGCTCCCCTTGAGATTTACCGCCGCTCGTTTCGTTGGGCTTGAAGCTAAGCAAGGATATTTGGAGTTCACCTGGCTCGTGCGTCCGGTCGAAATACTGGTCCTCAACGTCGGTTAGGAACTTCACAGAGCGCATACTGCCAAGAGGGATCTTTGCGGCCGGTTTCGCCTCCGTGCCATTTCCTGCCAAACAGAAGAAGCTCGGGAATCGTTCTGGTTTGAAAGGCTTCTTCTCCTCCTTTTGCTTTTCCTTCTTCTTCGCCTCTTTGCCCTTCACCTTGGCCTTTTGGACATCGATCTTGAATGTGTCTTGGAGCAGCTTGAGAAGATCGGTGCTGAGTGGGATTGATCGGGTGAACGACTTCAGCAGTTCGCTCGTATCACCACTTTCAAGGGAGATTGAGTCCTTGCGTTTCTTGTATATCTCCTGCAAACGCCCCTTCTTTAGAATGTCCGCGATGGATGAACGGAGAAGCCGGGTCTCCTCACCGTCTTTCAGTCTGTCACGCGAAGCCATGAAGAGTTCTTTGCGGAATCCGTACCTCATGTTTATGCAATCCACGTGGATCAACAGATGATTCTTTAGAAGTGCCATTTTAAGGGATCGAGTCATAAATTCGGACGTGTAGTGCCCGTGCACCTGGCCGTTCAACGAGAAAATGACTGCCATATTGTTCTTGAAGAACTCCCGCTGGATTGTTGCCTTGGTTTCCTTGACCGTCCGCTCATCGACCTTGCTTCGAAAAATGTAGCAAGTTATTTTCATCCGACCGATGTCGGAGGATTCGAAATCTTCTGAGAAGCTTTCCTCGACGTACTTTGAGTCATCCTGCTCAAGCCGCCGTTTCAAGCCGAAAAGGTGGCGCGCAAGAGCCTTGTCGTTCGGATATCTCTCAGGCGTGTCGATCGTATAAAGAGGCAGTGCCGGCTCAAAAAGAAACTCGTTGATGCTTTGGTTCAACTCACGAGGGGAGCGTGCTCCGCTCGGAAGATCGTAGCTGTAGAGTTTCAGTATTGTTCCCGTCTTGAATCGGCGTCCGCGCAGGCCCAGATCCATCGTGTCGATTGAGAAATGGGGGATTTGGCCGTCGATCTTAAGGTATTCGTACCACGTGTTCTTCTTGGTCGCCGCCTCATGCTCGGTCATGGGATGCTCACGTACCAGCGTAAAGCCAAAGTCGCCATCACCGGTAAATCTACGAGACCCGATTAACTGGTATCGCTTCTTGCCACAAAAGACGATCGCGCCTGTACCACCCATGTTGTATTTCCCTTGAACAAACGGGATATCGTTCTTGTTGCCCCGGAGAATCGAGAGGAACGTGTCTTCAAAGTCATCGGGGTGTTGGCCTTCACCGTTGTCATAGACAACCAACGATGTATCGTTTTTTGGGCCGTTCGCAAGGATTTGGATCTCTTCGGCTTGGACTCGACGGAAATCAGGCATGTCCCATGTCTCATGCCAGCTATCGGTATCCTTATGGTAGAATTGCTTGACGGCCTCTTCCATCGATCGCGGCGCTTCTGGTGATGTGGGGTCAATCCCAGCCTCCATGCACCGCCGCGTGAGTATCGCATCAATAGAATTGATGATCTTCTCGATGAGCGAGGCAATCGGAGATGACTGCTGATTCTCCACGACACCAAAATTGCTCTCGTTCCCACCGAGCGGGTTCCAGTTAGCGCGGTTGTCGAAGACACCCGGGAAAGAGAGAGTAACTTCGTTGACATCCTTTTCAGTTGGAGCAATGAGAAGCTCTTTAAATATAGCTTTGATGGTTTCCGTATCCATTAGATATTCCATCTGGGCAAAACAATCCCGACAAGTCAGAGAGATCTCTTCACCCGTGAACAGTTCGTGCGTTCCGCTTCAGCCCTCCAGCTGTGAGGCCAGCTTCGGGAGGATATCCTCAATCATTTCACGCGTAACCATTACCTTGTCTCCCTTTGGGGCAGGGCTTTCGCAGAGTTTCCGCAAGAGCATGTCGCAAAGTCCGTTAATATATCGGGGCGTGTGAGTGGCACATGCTTCGGTGATCATCTTGAACGCTGCCGCATCGAACGGATGTGTCTTCGAATACTTTTCCCCATCTGTGCGGTTGTCGGCGAGAAGCTCCAACAGATATTGCTCAACGTCTTCTTCTGTGGAGTCCTCAAATACCACATGATTGTTGATGCGCGCCATTAGGGCATTCCCGAGCACACTGCCAATGGTCTCGAGTTCCTCCGGCTCGGTGAAGGTGAAATTGACAAATAGCGTTAAGTGCTCGGATGTCTTGTCAATTACTCCACGCAAAGTCTGTGTGAACGGTAAATAGTATCTGGTCGGAAAGTATACGAGATCCTCCATTTCGTCGATCCAGAGAATCACTCGATTGAAGCGTGTCTTGGTACCACCACCGCTGTGTATCAAAAGCCACATGATGCCATTTAGGGCGCATGCGAAATCGTGATCCGACGTAAGTTTCGTTGCCGCGCCAATTGCCCTCATGTCCCGTAGGCCGACAGTGCCATGGAGATATGCGCGAGTTTCCAACTTGTTTTTATCATCAAGATGCGCAAGTACATACGCAATGTCCTCGTTCTGGCAAGCACGCATCAGTGCGGCAGTCAGCTTGTCGATTCCTGCTGTACCTCGCAGGGCCACCACACAGTCGGTGATTACTCTAAATGTCACGGCGTTCATGATGCGCTTGAAGAGATCATAGAATGCGCCGCTTCCTTGCTTTGGTGTCTCCACAAGGATTGTGTGTACTGCGCCGTATGTACCGACCGGCTTTTTAATGTTGGACTTTTCGGTAAAATACGTGGCTGCGTGTGTCTTCCCGGCGCCCCACGGCCCACGATTGAGGATACAGACGCGTGCAGTCTCTTCCATGGAGCGTCGAATCACGTCGCTCAGTCGACGGTGGAGTTTGGGAAATCCGTACCACTTCACTCCATTGGCGCTCGCAGGAGTCACCGGGAAAGCAGTGTCTCTAATCTTGAATCTCTCAAACACAGCATCACCTCCACATCTTGGCCACAGTATGAATCCTGTTGAGTAACCGCTTGTGCTTACCAGCCAGCGAGATAAGTTCATCCTTGCTGAAGCTGTCAAAACATGTGATATTAGCAGCGTTTGTACGAAGATCGCGAAGTGCACTCCAAACGTCGTCCCACGTGCATTTACCTTCCTTCATCAATATTGCCCCGAAATAAAGGACGATGTCTGTTGTCGTCCACAGATCGACACCCGGAAATGCATCTCCAATCGCATAAAGAAATGAACGTCTCGCGTTGATGTCATCGGATAAAAATACAACATGCCCGAAGGCCTTCGACATCAGAATCTCTAATGAGACTCTTGCATTGCCGCGCTCACCTCTACCCTTCTCCGTAAACTCAGCAGGTGGCGAGGTGTAGAAGCATCGAAGAGTGGTATCGGCTCGCAACGCACTTGGGGAAAAAACCACGCTGCCCACGAACTTGGGCCAGCGAGATGCTTCTTCGCTATCCAACAGCTTATGGTGCTTATTGATCTCGCCTTTCACTTCTTTCGACACTCGAATGTTGAAGTGGGCTCGCATCAATTTCAGGAGCGGCTTGCGAGCCAGCGTGATAGCATTGAGCGTTACGATGCTACATGTGTCGATGACACATACGTTCCTGTTGAATTGCCTCATGATTCTCCAGATACTGATTGCTTAACAAGATACGACTGAGTGGATCTAGAACCAGTATGGAGCGTATACTTCCATGTACCACAATGTAGCTCGTTCGTCTTGGCCAACGATACTGCTCGTGCATCTGGTGCTGTTTTCAAAATACCAAGGCCCCCGCTCAGTAAATACATCGCAACTACGTCACTTCGAACTTTCTGAACGCCAAAATCGTCCGTTACAGCTTCGAATAGCCCTAACAGGCAACCACACAGCCCGTTGCTAGATCGTTCTTCCGATAAACACGATACACCATCTGCGGCAGTCACAACTGCCTCCCCGTATAGCAACGCAAGCCGCGCAACAGATTCGGAGTTGGGCACAGGAAAAACGGTGAACGAACGGAACCATCTTGCACCGCTCTCGTTAGGACTGATTATGACCTGTCCCCGACATTGAATCAAATCGATAAGGTTGAGTTCGGAAAACCAGTATACACGAGCCGACACAAGGTGTTCGCAATACTTGTCAGGCTTTCGCCAGCTCTTGAGTGCAATAATGCGGTCTCGTGCAGCACGTCGGACCTTCTCTGATCGAGCAGCCTCGGAAAGATGCGAAAGCGAATCGATGAGAGACTTATAATACTTTTTACGTGCCTCGACCAAGGAACAAGTGCCTTGGTCCAAGATTGCCGCGAGGCTACGAAGACCGATGAAATCGACGCGCAGGAGTAGTACAAGCACAAATATGCAAACGGCATCTCCAAGCGGGTATGGTTGCAGGATGTTCGACCCACACATTGTTGTCAGGAGTTTACCGAATGTGGTGAGGGAGAAAAAGCCACCCTGTCTTGCCAGGAAACCGATCTCTCTAGCTAAATCGAGGTAGTGACGAACACTTGACGGCTTTTCTTTCAACTCCCCGGAAGTGCCGACGTATTGTCGCATATTGGCGGTCAAGGCAACTAGGTCTTTTCGTGGAAGAGAGGTTAGTAAGGCTTCTGTCCGTTTTCCTTCTGCGACGCGCTGGAGAAGGTAGAGTAAAGGTCCGAAGCGGCGAGCCTGTGTGTTGACACTTAATGCGCCACAAGTCCGTCCCAAACGAACGAAATCGCTCGCTAGAAGATGCGATATCAGCGTGATGATACTCTCTTCCTTCAAAATACAGATCTCCTAGTGTATACGCAAAGCTTCGAACAGCCATGATTGCTGCTGAATGACTATAACCTGCATATCAGACAAGCTGCAGACTCTGCAGAGTCATCAATAGGACCAAAGATCTCCACGAGCTTTTTATTTGTCCGTGTCTCCCGCAGACGATGCTGCTTAGCTGCATGCTCTTGCTTGATGCTAGCAACATTTTGCCCCTTTCTCAGTTCACGCAAGGGCATTCCCTGAATCCATGTAAAATCCCTGCCAGGCTTCGCGTTTTCCTCCTCGTAGCGCTGTGCCTTGTCGAAGTCGGCGGGATAGGTCTCCAACAAACGAACCCATTCAATCTTCATCTGAAAGAAACAAAAATAGCAGCCGGAGTGCGTACGCCCCCATTCCATGTATGGGGGCATACCGATGCCGCTTTCTTCCAGAATGCGCATGACCCCATTGAGATCAATGCCGTCCTCCTTGTATGGATATACAGTCGTGATGTTATCGCGATGGCTGATGTAGCCTGTCCGGTCCTCGTCGGCCCGGATGCCAATGTAGCTGATCACAGGGTCCTCGCCAATAAACTCCTCAAACGGCTTCAGTTTGAGCATCTTTGTGCACCAGCGCATCCGGGGCGATGGGAGATATCCACCGAAAACCTTGAGCCAGTGATCGAAGGTAGCCCTGGAGTTCAAACGAGTGATTGGCTTGCCCAGATAGGCCTCGACCTGATCCAGATATCGGTAAGTCTCCCTCAGTTCCTCGCCCGTGTCACAGAAAACGTACTCCATCTCTGGGACCCTGTCCCGCATGTGAATAGCAAGGGCCGTGCTGTCCTTTCCCCCGGAAAGGCTGAGAATGTGCCTCGGCTCCTTATTCATGTTCCTCTCCGGCTTCGGAAAGCGCCTTCCACAATGCCCGCGAGGCAGCAGCTAGGCCTGTGCCGCCACTTGCCGAAACAAGTCTTAGTATCGCCGCTTCCGTATCAGCAATTGCCTCTTCCTGCGCATGATCGGTGTGAACAATGCGCTCACGTTCGCGACCATCTGACCTAGTTAATGTAATTCGTACACCCGTTGATTTTCCCGTTCCAATCCCCCTTTTAAAAAGCATACCCTCGACGCGTGAAAAACGCGTGCCGAGAACCGCGAGCTCATGTTGAAACTGACCTTCATCGTTATCGTTCCACCTTGAGGGAGGTCGACTGGCCAGAAAGCTGCCGATGGACTCGATCCATTTGATATCAGGGAGATCGATGTCAGACAACCGCATGCAGAAGGCCTTCAGCCTAGGTTCAGTAATACCAGACGTGATAGCTTCGGCTCGTTCTGCAATGATTCCGTGGAAGCGGGTGCCTTCGACCGGTAGGTCGAGAACCATAATAATTTGTTGCTTGATGCGTTCAATCAACTGCGTATAAGCCATCCTGAGTTCAGACAAGGCTGCGCCAAGCTGTTTTACAAACTTATCGGCGTTCTGCTTCGATTCTGTCTTGCGTCTGGCTGTGGCAACGTGTTTGCAAGCGCAGGCCTCTGGTAGTTCACGAAACAGAAGGTTAGTGGGGTCATGCGCGGAAAGAACTGCTTGGCGAACAGCAATTGCCTGGTCAGACAGCTTTCTTGTATTCCGGGTGTACTCCGGAAGCGAGGCACCAAAGACGCAGATCGGACGAACAACGTCGAGCACCGCCAGTTTCACTGCCTTTGCGCCACCACTTGAAATGAGGCTCCAGACCTTGTGGAGTACCTCAGAACGAACTCCATCCGCTTGGCAAAACTGCATCTCAAATGATTCTGGAGCCTTGGTTAGTCTCAAAAACTCCTCACCCTGTACAACGGGACAGAAGCTTCCTTCTTCGTAAATGGCGACTTTGTCGCTATTGGCAACGATGTAGGCCGCTAGGAGAATTGGAATGATACCGTCACGGACGCCATAAGGTGGCCGACGAAGTGACGCTGCAATATCACGGACAGAGACCCTTGCGTCTTGTTGGCGTTGCAGAATGGACTCGATTTCTTTCCAGGCAGGAAGGATATCGCACGGGTCGTCGTTTTCTTCGGGGGGGAATATACCCCAGCGCTCTCCGACTTGTCGATGAAGATTCGCGGACTCCAGGACAGAGAGATACATCGACATCTCGGGCGGCTTCTTCGGCGGAGTCATCCCAAGCAAGGGTTCTGAGGAATGCTCCAGGATGCGCTCGATAAGCCGCATGCGTGCTGCGGCCGCCGCTGAACTGAGGCACTGACGATTGACAAGCTCGTTCTTGATTTTCGGCGCTTGGTGAAAAAGGTCTTCACAGATCGAGGAAAGACGTTCGAGCAAGTCACGCCCCGACTTAACGTTGAGGGGTTCACATGCATGGAAGAATTCAAGAGAGGTCTCACCGCTGAACTCGTGAAGGCCCACGAAGTCTGCTAGGCGACGCTTTAGTGCTGTTTCCGCAGACTTCCTCTGCCGCGATACTTCCTCATTGGCGTAGTGGTCGTTTTCCAACTCCGGCGTATTTCTGGAGACCCACTCCCACCTTTCGGCTTCAGCAATGACGCCGGCGAGATCATGTAGAGGAGGAGGGACCGCAACGATCGTTCTATTCTGTGCCGCTGCTTCGGGACTGCGCGCGATCTCGACGGCAAGGCGATATTCTGATTTTGTCTCACACAATGGAACGACTATCAATCCGTCACTTTTCAAATCATACTTACGCAGTATCTCCGGGAGTTCGTCGACAGGAGAATACTTCACCTCAAAATAGCGTAAGTTCCCCGTCTTGATGTAGTGCCTCCGGGCAACCAAGGGTCTTGTTTCGGCATAGCTCGGAATGCGAGAGGAGACGTTCATCGCTGCGGGGACCGCATCGGTGGCCCGTTCGTATGCAAGTTCAAGGTTGACGCTAGTATATGGCCAGAGGCAGTAGCCGCCGGCCCTACCCCTTTGGTGGAGCACTCCCTTGCGCGATCGCAGACTGGCCAGCGAGCTAGACACTTTCGAACGCTTGGCTCGACCATCAGATGATGCGACCGCGAGAAGAAGCATGTCTTCGGTCGGTCGCAAGTCATCGGCATCAAGCAGGTTTAAAATCCCAACTGTCTTCATGACCTCCAGTTTGACAGGATCCGAAGGCATGTAACTTTGGATCATGGAATCAATCTGATTCCAGTGGCTTCGGTAGCTACGCATGGTCAAGCGATGGCCGAAGTTGCATCGCACGTAGTCATAGAAGTGATGAAGCCTGTAAAATGAATCACCACTCATTGGCCGCTCGCTGAATGCGCGTAGACCAAAGGCCTCATTAGAAATAAGAAAGCTGAATAGTGACCTCTCATTCTGCCCAAATCGCCTGAAGAACCGAGCAAGGATTGGCAAAACCGTAGGATGCAACGGGAACGTATTTACTGCCTCATGCACAAGCCTCGACCGTGCTGGTGCCGCGCCAAACCAGCCCGCGTCAATTGCGCTTTTCATGGCAGATTTGGCTTCATTCTTTAGGTAAACAGGTATTCTGTCAGAATGGATGTTGAGAGCGGATCCAATAAGCGTCGCAAGTTGTTCCAGAGGCTGATCAAAAAGGATTTCCTCAAACCGTGCGGCAACTTTTTCCCACTCGCGCTGTGCGACATCTGACAGGGAGTGCGCGTACTCATGGAAACCCTGGTGCAGCAACGCAACAATATAAACAGGCTTATCTTTGCTTCGAGAAGCTGTCTCGGCGAGCCGCTGAAGCAAGTAGATGTCTTGGCGTTCCGGGTAAAGTGTGGCGTATTCAAGGAACTTGCCCAGTTCGTCGAGGATCAGGAGTATACCCGAGCCTTTGCGATCCGCAATGATGCGCTCCGACGTTGCAGATAGGGCTTGGATGAGATCTTCGTCACGCAACCGGATATCCTGTTTATTTTCAGCGATTCCTGTCAATTGCTTGAAAAACGAGGGACGACGATCGGACGAGTAAAGAGGATTGCAAGCTTCAATAATGCCGCGGGCAATTGCCTGAGCGATAGGTTCACGAGAACCGGTGACGAGCACGGGGAGCGCGTGCGGAACCGTGCCGGTAATGTTCTTATAGGATATCTGCGCACGTAGGGCTGGCGGAAGAGTGCGATTATGGCCGGCGAACCAGTGGGCGAGGAGGAGTGCAAAACTTGACTTACCTGCCCCGTAGTTTCCCGTGATCCGCCATGCGCGCTGGCCGGACGTAGGACGCAAACCGGCGGCAATACGGGTCAGTGTTTCGCGTGAGTGATCGGTGAGTACGTATCCGGACAGTGCCTGTTGGTCCTGAAAATCCCTTTCGAGGTGTATGGATCGCATGAAACGCGTTTGTGGCCGAAGGAGCTGATCCACAGTTTTTATCGCGCTAGGCATGTGTAATTTCCCTGCGATAGATTGAGGGTAACATGTCAAGCGGGCGAACGTCAGGTCGCCTCGTCAACTGCTGAATGTCGGCGGACTCCTCAAAAGACAGGAGTCCGTTTGTTTCGATGCCAATGTGTTCCAGTCGCGCCCGCACCGTTGCTTCGGGCAGTTTGAATACTTGTCCGGGACTGCAGTTCCCGATCGCCAACTCCCGGAAAGAAACTGTCGTGTCATCGGGATGCTTGCGCACTGCGAAGTCTGCTACACAGTAGGCAAATAGGTGAGGACTTATGTCGGGTTTTTCCTCCCGACGAAAGGTGTAGATCGGCTCACGTCTGGCGCCGTCTACATCCGAGATACGATCTCCTACACGGAAAATGAGATTCAATTCGACCAGTGGGCAGTCGAGGCCATCTTCAAACACGGAAGGTTTGGCTCCGCTCGTGGGAACGTAGGTATGGATAAAGGCGTCGAGATGGTGGCTGAGGGTCGTCCTCGAAAGTTTGCGCTCCTGCCGTCTGGTCTCTTTCTCAAATGCCGACAGTGCGGAGGTGCGAGTGAATTCCGGTTCATGCCATCTACTCAGGAGGTAGTCCCACGCAAAGAGCGGCTCGTCAAACTGCGTTGCGAGTTTCCAGTGAAGGAGCCAGAGTGTCTGGCTATCCTCCAAGTATGGGTCGAGGCCGCTCTGGCCGAGTAGGGCGTTGCCTAGTGGAGTGATCTCCCAACCATCCGCACCGCGGTTGAGCGCGATTCCCGTTACAGTTGCCCAGAAACGAATGGCGCGAACCATATTCTTGCCAACTCCAAGTTCGACCATTGCCTCGTCCTCACTGGAGAGAATGCGAGGGGATTTCTGAATTGCCATGACGGCCTTTGGAAGCCATGCGTAGCGGCAGGGAAACGTCTCGTGCCCCGTGAATCTGTACTTGGGTTTCGTTACCATAAGCGTTCCCACGATTCTTGAGATATCCACGTGAATAATACACTCTGTGGCATGCTTTTCAAGGCTTCTTCGACCCTCACTTTTTTCCAACCCTGTCTGGACTTATACAACCGATGCCTGACAGTTCTGCGACCGGCCGATGGCTTTTTTCGCATGGAACCCATGTCAGAACCTACAAGCGAGTATCGTCTAGAACGAGGTTTAATGAGAATCGGGCGATCAACTCTTAATCGTAGCCAAGGAAACTCCTTGGAGAATTTGAGTCTCACGCCGCAGCAGGGCAAGCAACTTGGACACTAGTCTTGATCAACGTGGCGTAGCATGGCCTCAACAACCGGGTTGGTGTTCTGAGTCGAGATCGTAATGTCTGGATGACGCCGTGCGAAGACGCGGAAGATCTCATCGGCGAAGCCTTGCCCAACCGATCCCACACCTTTGAAGTCGAGTACGATCTCGGTGAATTTCTCCAAGTTCACGACCAGACGTTTGGCCTCAGACCGTGAAACATAATTTTGCTGAAGTAATTTCACGAATATCTTTGTCTTCTGAAATTGAAAATCGTATTCCTCGGGAGCAAACTCGCCAAACACATCATCAAGTTTTCTCCGAGTCATACGCCGAATAAAGACCCGGATATCGGTACCTTCGATGAAGCGCCGTTGAGATACGAACATATCATTCCGGGCCTTGTTGGCCTCCAGTTGTATCCGGTGGGAACGCAATACGAACCGATCCGCAACCCGCGCAGAGAAAAAGATGCCCTCGCCGGTGTGGGTTTCGGCTTTGGTGGTGGTCTTGCCTTTCAGCAGTTCAACCAGGGCGGCCTGTTCGTCGTCGAGATTGAGCCTTGAAGCTATCGAATGAAATACCCCGATCCCGCGATCCCTGACCGCGAAAGACACCCAACCCGCCTCCAGGCGAACGCGAACCCGGCAACGTTCGGCCGCGGAATGCTCGATTGAGTTGTTGAGCATTTCGGTGAAGGAATATCGGACAATGGCCTCAACATTACTTGGCAGAAGGCCGGGCAAGTTGAGGACTGTCGCCAGACCGGTATAGACCTCGCTCTCATCGAGGCCAGCGAGGGTCAAATCTCGCGCACTGCTCACGGACTCGTGTGCCCGAGTCGCAAGGCTGTACCGGGCACCTCTTGTAGAACCCGACTTCAATAGATCGCCAGATTCAATCAGGACTCTGATATGTATGTTGAGGGCCTGTCGGCTAATGCCCAAATGATCTCTAAGTTCCCGTCCGCTGGCTGATTTGTGGCTGGCAAAAAAGGCCAGGATCTTCTGCTTTGAGTCCATTGTGATCTTAGGCTAAGATATTGTCAGGCTATTGTCAACCATTATTACATATTCATTGTCAACATAAAACGCTATATCATGTTGTTAATACAAGATAATATCGTACACACTGGTAGCTTCTCAATATATTCCAGCAGGTTTCCTACCCAATATTGTCAATCAATTGTCAAGGATAATTCTGTGACAATTGTCAATCAGCATTAGAGGGAATGCTTGATATCGCGAAACCCAGCTATCTTGCGGCCTGCATCTGGCGGCGCAATTCAGCCAGGTTCTTTTCAAGGCCCGGCAGGGTCGGCTGTAGTTGTGCCGCTCGTTGATAGGCTTTTTGCGCAAGGATATAGTCTCTGCGCAACTGGTATGTCAGCCCCATGTCTGCATAAGCCTCGGCGAAATCCGGAAAGTCGCTTACTGCTTGCCTGTATTGCAAGAGCGCCTGCTCATATTTGCCGCGCGTACGGTACTCGTTACCCAGGTTGAAGCGCACTACGGCCAGCGTCTCGCTTTCGGTCAGGGCGCGCATGAAGGCTTTGGCCTTTTGGGGCACCTTCCACTTCTTGCGGTACCAATCGTCCGGCATGCGCTCGCCCCGGCGCAGCAACTCTATGTTGACATGCCCTTGTCCCGCCCCAAGGCGCAGGAAGAAGTGGCCCGGCACCAGCACTCCGCTGACCGGCAGATCCAGCTTTCGCGCAAGCGCGAGATACAGCCCAGCCAGCCCCAGACAGGAGCCCCGCTTTTTCTCGACCACATAGGGAAGCAACATGAAACGCAGGTCGGGGTCATCCACCTCGCGCTTGAAACCCGACTCGACAAACAAGAAATCATTGAGCGCAGCCACGGCGGCCTGGCCCCGCTTCGCACCGACCGCCCGCTGGGCCGCCTCTGAAAGCCTGGCTAGCTCGCCGGCCACTTCGGCGGCCGCGGGCACGGCGGCGCCGAGTTGAGCGCGCGCCTCATCCGACATAAGCATCCAACTCGCTGCAAGATCTTGGCGGGGAGGGGAACGCTTATCGCCTGCGCGGCAGGCTCCAAACAACGCCGGGAACAACCCGGCGAGCAACAGAAGGCCGGCGGACAGGCGCCTCACGACTCAACCCCCGGGCTTCTCGCCGGAGAGTGGTTCCCAGTCTTCCCAGTAGTCGTAAAGATCGCGGGCGGCGAACATCCAGATCACCAGCCGCTTGCTTCGAAGCGCTTCTTCGCCGCGACGCAGCAGCTTGCGGCGCACGTTGGGTCCGCCGCCATAGCTCATCACCAGGTCGACAGGATATTTTATCAGGCGGGCGATGTGGGCCGAGACTCCGGCGTTGCGGCAGTAGGTTCTCTCGAACACCCCGGTGAAGCTGTCTCCCAGGACGACTATCGGGCTTTGGGGATCGTCGTCGTATGGCTTGCCGGCAGGATCGATTACCCTGTGGCCGACGAGCGTATCCGGTTTGTAACGCACTTTTTCGCGCTCGGCCAGGCGCGAGACCAGGTCGCCCTGGCGCTTGAAGGTCACTTTCTCTTGCTTGTAGGCGACCGCTTTTTTCGAAAGCTCAGCGTACCAGGGATATTTCTCGATCCGCGCGGCGATCATCCGCGCGGCCAGGCGCAGGCCCCTGTCGGTCCAGTGCGTATCCTGGGGCTGGTATAGGAATTCTTCCCCTTTTTTGCGCGCGGCGCGCGCGGCCAGGTACGCAGGCAGCAGGTCTACGACTTCCACGCCGGCATCCGTGAACTCGGACAGAAGCTTTCTTCCATATGGGTTCAGAACCGGTAGTGTGCCGAGGTCGAACTTGCCTTGCAGCATCTTGTCTGGAAAGACTTCGATCTTGGTGGGAATCGGCACCAGCAGGAAATCCACTCCCTGCTTTTCGAGATAATTCTTGAAATCGACGATTGTGGGAAATGGATTCTTTCCCGCGGATTGTTTCTGCAGATCGCCGCCGACCACGTAGTTTATCGAGTTACGGAAGAAGAGGAAGCCGTCGCGTCCAACAAGCGCCTTGAGCCTCTTGGGTCTCTTGGCAAGTGCCGTGCTCATTCGGCGTCGATAGCGTGCGACCCGCGCGGCCCACTTCTTCCAAGAACCCGCGCCGAACTTCGCAAGCTGCTCGGCCAGCAACTTCTTCTGGGGCTCGAGCAATACCGTCAGTGTCCGCTTGTGTCTTTCTTGTGTTGACGGTTGCTCACCGGCGGCCGGTTTCTTGGTCACGGGCTTCAGCCCCTCGATCACAAAAACGTTGTAGACAGCCTTGCCGCGCGGCTTGCCGCGCATGACGGCCGACGGGTTCTCGACCTTCAGGCCGGAAAGCTCGGCCGTTACCTCGGCTTCGGTGTCCACCAGCGGCCAGACAGTGTTAGCGCCCATGTCGAAGACGTCTGTGTTGTAGGATGGATACCAGTAAGAGGCCAGTTCGTTGATCCAGGTCTTGACTTCAACAGCGTCGAGCAGCTTGCCGGCGTATTCTTTGTTCGTCTGGTCGACGATCGTCTTGGTGACCAGCTTCGGCTTCAAGCAGCCGTACATCTCGGGGACCCCGTCGCCGTCCTCGTCGGGCATGTCCGTAAACAGGCGGGCCCAGGGGGCGAACTCTATCTTGACCCACCACTGTTCTCCGCCCGGATCCGTCGTGGAGGCATGCCGGTAGAGCTCTGTGATTTCCTGGCTGGTCAGCTGGATGCTCTTGCGTCCACCCCAGCTCTCGGCGCGTACCGCGGTGCGGGCTTCATCCAACGGGCCGGCCTGCGCGTAGTCCCAGCGGGAAAGAAAATCCACCAGGGGCGAATAGGCAACCGGCTGCTTGCGTTCGGCCGAGCTAAGCGGCGTCTGGTCGATCGAGGCGACTATGGAACCCGGAACCAGCACTCCATCGAAGAGCTTAGCCGCACTGGGTACGCCCGCGGCCGGCGGTGTGGCTTGCTTCGGCTCAGGGTTGAGAGTCATCACGTTGGCATGGTAGGCGGCGTAGTCGAGGTTGGCCCGGGTCGGGCGCGAGATCTTGCGCACCAGAACGCGCGAGCTCAACCTGTCGTAACCTTGGTTGAGCGTTTGAACCTCGGCCGGCTGGACAGCTGCCTGTTCATGACCCGCCTCCAGGGGCCATGGAAAACGGTGTGGCCCGCAACCCGTAAAAACCAAGAGCGTGGCCGCGATCGGCAACCAGACACGCTTGCCGTCAATCGCTGGAAGTCGATCCGTCATATCTTCCTCTCCGGTATCCCCAAAGCACACCCAGCACTTTAATCCCGTAGGCCACGGGTTTGAGGTGCGATATTTCATCGGTATAGCTGGTCGGGATGGGCCACTCGCCGATGGCCAACCCGCGCGCCCGGGCGCTGGCGATCATCTCGAGATCGAAGTCGAAGCTGTCGCTCAGCCGATGGTAAGGAATTCGTTCCAGCGCCCGGCGGCCGTAGAGCATGTAGCCGCTGTGATAATCGGTCAGGCCGAGGCCGAAGACCAGGTTCTCGATCACGACCAGCGCCCGCCCTGCCAGGTATTTGTAAAGCGGCATGCCCCCGCTCAGCGCCGTCCCGCGGGCCAGACGCGATCCCTGCAGAATATCTAGACCGCGCCTGTCTCTCACATCAAGGAGCTCCGGTAACGACTCCGGCGCGTACTGCCCGTCCGCGTGCAGGCAGGCGACTACCTCGGCGCCGTCTTTCAGGGCGGCATCGAGCCCGCGTTTCATTGCGCCGCCGTAGCCTCGGTTGCGCTCGAGGTGAATTGCGCGAACGACTTGATGCCGGCCGGCCAACGAGTCGGCCAGCGCGGCCGTATCGTCGAGGCTGCCGTCGTTGACGATCCAGATGCGATCGAGTGCGGCGTAGAGATCTTCGGGGATGCGTCCGATCACGCCGGCCAGCGTTCGCCCGGCATTGTAGGCCGGGATGACCACGGAGACTTTCATCGAGCTGCCTCGTTCACCTGAAACGCTTCCCCATAGCGAGCCACGTAGTCCCTGATGATAACGGGCAACATCTCCTCGAGCCCGGTCTGCGGCTTGAAGCCGACCAATCTCTCGGCCTTGCAAATGTCGGGTACGCGACGATCGCAATCGTCGTAGCCGGGCCCATAGAACTCATCGGCACTTACGCTCTCGACGCCGAGTCCGGGCCGCTTGCCGTAAAGTTCGGAGAATACGGCTATCATCTTCGCGGCCAGCTCGGCGATGCTGACATCATTGCCGGGATGGCCAATATTGATGATCTCGCCTCGGCAATGAGATGGGTCTTGCAGGATAGCGATCACCCCGGCGATAAAATCATCCACGTAGATGAAACTGCGCCGCTGCGCGCCGCCATTTACCAGCCTCAACGGTTCACCCACAAGCAGCGCCCGCATGAAACAGGCCAGCACTCGCGGCAGGCCCTCGCCGTCCAGTCCCGGAATGAAATCCATCCGCGGGCCGATGACGTTGAAGGGCCGGATGATGGTGAAATCCAGACCGTGGTGCCGGCCCTGGGCCCAGATCAAGCGCTCGAGCAATTGCTTGGCGCAGGCGTAGCTCCAGCGCTCCTTACAGACGGGGCCCAACAACAATGGAGTTTCGTCCTCCTGCATCGGCTGTCCCTCGGCGCCGGGCAGCGGCTTGCCATAGGCCTCGCAGGTGGAAAAATGAACCAACCAACGGCCGTGCCTGGCGCACAAGTCCACTAGCGGCACCAGGTGGTCGTAGCTCTCGCGGATGACGTCCACCGGCCAGGTGTTGTACTGCGAGGGATTGCACAACGCCGTGGTCGAGATCAAGACATGGTTGTTCTCGACAACCTGGTCAAGAACTCCGCTGGCGGCGATGTCCGCTCGGGTGATCGTAAGGCGCGGCGATTCGATCGTCAGCTTGTTAAAAACGGTGTCGACGGCTTGCACGCTGAAATCGGTCTTTGCGCACAACGCCTCTACCAGGTGCGAGCCGAGAAACCCACCGCCGCCGAGGACGCAGATTTTCTGCTGGCTATCACTTTCCATGCGATACCATCTGATCAGAACAGAGAGGTCTGCAGTCCCAGGCCTATCGTCCAGCTATCCATGCGCCGAAAGGAGAGCGGCGTCGAGAGGGAAAGCATCAAGGCCAGGTAGTCCGACGACCACTCGAGCCCCAGGGTGGGAGATATGGAGAACATCTCGCGGACGTTCATGACATCGACGTTGCGTTCGCGATCGCTCATGAAGCGGCCGGTGACGGTCAGGCCGGCCGAGGGCACCAGCGGCCCCAGCATATATCCGGCGTAGACGTAGCCGCTCAGGCTGGGCGAGCGGAAATTTCCCACGCTGTTCTCCCAGCCGCCCCATCCGAGGGTGCCGCCGAAGATCATCAAGCCCCAGTCGAAGTCGCGGGTGTACTCGTAGGTCAGCGAAGCGGCCATAACCCCCGAGCCGAGCTGCTGGCGCTGCGGCAAGATGACGCCCTTGCGAACTGCGTCATGGGCGCCTATCGGTGCGGTCAGGGCTAATGTCAGGCTGTGGGCGTTGGTGATGCCCAGCTTGCGGGTAGCCTCGAAACTCAGGTCGCCGAAGCCGGGCAGGTAGGCCTGCTTCTCGACGCCGAAGGAGTCGACCTCCTCCTGGTTGTAGATGAATGGAACCGTGGCGGCCACGGACCACTTGTAGCCAAGGTTGGTTCCCAGGCGGGTGCTGAAAGACAGCGAGGTCGCGCCGTCAAGATAGGCGTTGCGGCTGGCGATGCACTGCACATCGATCAGGCCGCCGGTGACCCCGCGGCCGATCCACTTGAATCCCCCGGCCGTGGCCGTCGCGCCGCTGACCCCGCAACCGCCGACGTTGCCCCAACTGGCCAGGGCCGGCTCACGCCGACCGAGGCGCAGCAACCAGGCAGGCAGGCAGTCTGTCTCCGGGGTGACGGGCGCTTCACGGTTTGGAAACTTTGTAAGCAATTCCCTGGTTTGATCCACAAGCGCCTGCGCCTGTCCGCGGGCGACCAGGCGATCCACAAACGGCACACAGATCATCACCGCCATTGCCAGCAAGGCGGCCAGCGCCAACAGCCAGGGCACGACGCGCACAGCGCGCAATCCGCCGAACGTTTCTTCATGCTTTTTGTGTATTTGTCCCGTCAAGATTTTCCCCCTCAGGTGCCGAAGGTGAAAATATCGGGCCAGCGATCATTGCCCGAGTGGAACGTCAGCCGGGTGGCTTCAGATGCCGGCCGGCCGATCTCCCAGATGTAGATATCGTAGTCGGCGACGTCGTGATCATGCCCCCGGCGGGTGGCCGCCCACACCAGCCACTTACCGTCCGGACTCATCTCGGGAAAATACTCGTGTGAACGCCGACCGGGAATGTCGATATAGCGCATCTCGTCATAGGAGTACTCGCGGGCCGGCTTGCAACCTTCCATCGGAATGCTGAACACCTCGCTGCCCCCGTTGCCGGACGGGTTGACCCAGAAGATGCGGCCGCCCTTGGGAATCCAGTTGACCTGGCAGCCCTCGCCTGTATGCGCCCAGGTCTTGCCTTGCAGATCGTAAACGCCCGTCTGACGCTTGGCACCGCGCAGGGTCATGGCCAGACAGTTGCCGTCCGGTGAAAGCTGAGGCTGCTGTAACTCGGCTCCGCCCAGGGCCGGGACGGCCTGGCTGTCCACCAGCAGAGTCTCTGTGCCGGACTCGATATCTTTTCTGAACACTTTCTTGTTGCGGCTGAGCAGGATCTCATGCGGGCCTGTCCAGGTTCCCCAGCAGGCGTCCTTGGCCACCATGGTGGGTTCACCCCCGTCGGCCGCGATTGCGAACAGATCCCACTTGAAGTTCATGTTGGAGTCTCGCTCGTAGACCCAGCCCTTCTTGCTGCGGCAGAACATGATACGCTTGCCGTCCGGAGAGAAGCGTGGGAACCAGTCAACCGTCTCTCCCTGGGTAATCATCTTCGGGTCAGATCCGTCCGGTTTCATGGTGAACAGGTTGTGGTTGCCGGCGCGCGAACTGGACCAGACGATCAGGCCCTTCAGTTTCTGCCCGATGCGGGCCATGGCGGCTCGGGATTCGTCGTCGATCGTAGCCTGTGAGCCCGCGCCCGGTCGCCCGCCCAACGCGGCACAGCCGCAAAAGACCAGGCATATCGCCAGGACCAACACCTTGAAGGTATTTTTCATGCGCGCATCTCCCGAAGTCTGTTTTTCACCCGAAACAACGTTTGAATCCCTCATGCACACCGATCGGATCATAGCCTAGATCCTCACGTGCAGAGGAGCAATCAAGATTCGCATCTTGGGTAATCCCCGCGATTGCACTCGGACCGAATGGATGACCCTTGGCCAAAGACTGCAGTGCCCGGGCGGCCAGTCTGCAAACCGGAACCGGCAGAGGGACAAGAGGCCGACTCTCTCCGCGCTGGCTTAGCATCAGGCGGGCGAGATCGAGTATGCTGATCTCCTCGCCGCCGCAAAAGGCGTAGGTCTTACCGTAGGCGGCCCGGCAGCCGGCCAACTTGAGCAAACCGGCCATCAAATCCTCCAGATAAACCGGGTTCTTTAGGGCTCGCCCGCGGCCGATAAAGGGCACCACCGGAAACTTCATCAAGTAGTTCAAAAACAGCGCAAATTCCTGCCCGCCGTCCTTGTCGTATACCAGGGTTGGGCGGACGATCGTGTAGCGCATGCGGCCATTGGCTGACACCAGCCGCTCGCACTCGCGCTTCGAGCGCGAGTAGGGTGTGCTGCGGGGATAGACCACCGATGCCGAGGAGATGTAGATGAAGTGCCCTACCCCGGCCTCGCCCGCTCCCGCCAGCATGGCACGAGTACCCCCGACGTTAACCCGTTTGTAAACTTCTGGATCACGGCTGAGGATCACGGCGGCCAGGTGGTAAACGGTATCTATGCCGTCGAACACCCCGGCCAGCGAGTCCGACCGGGTGATGTCGCCCGAGACGATCTCGCAGCCCGTGCCTTCGAGCCGCGAGAGAAAAGGATCACCGGGCAACACCAGCGCCCGGACTTCATGTCCCCGGGCAACGAGCCCGCGAACCAACCTGGCGCCAACCGTGCCCGACGCCCCGGATACCAGCACATGCATGGTCACCCGATAACTCCCGTGCCCAGTAATATCCACGAACGAGCATCTTTTGTATCATTAAGCCGCCGCCGATTCCAACGAGAACAGCAAATACCTTAGACCATCTCCATCTTCTGCTATACTGCAGGCATGCGTATCCCGCCCTGGGCAGTTGTTCTGTCGGTATTGGGAGTGGCCTTCGTCGCCACCGCCGAGATCGTCTCTTCTGAAAGACGGATCGTGTGGCAGCCGGGTATCCCCGGTGGGATCCCTGACGCGTCCGCGACCTGTCCGGCGTCGGCGCCCAGCGTGATCGACTTCGGCGCGGTCGGGGACGGCCTGGTGGACGACTATCCGGCTTTCGAGGCCGCCGTCCAGGCGGCTTCGCAGGGTAGCGCCATCCGTATTCCAGAGGGCAGCTACTTGTTGCGGACCGGCCTGAGCATCGACAAGGGCGTGATCCTGTGCGGAGAGGGGCCGGATAAGAGCCGCCTGCTTTTCGATTGCGTCCAGAACGCCATCTCCATCGTCAAATACGACCGGGGCGACTTCGTGTCGGTCAGCGCGGGCGCCGGCAAGGATTCAACACAGTTGACCATCGCCGACGCGTCCTCTTTCAGCGTGGGTGATTTTGCGGAGCTTCAGCAGGAAAACGACTGGGACGTGATGGATCCGGAGAACTACTGGAGAGATCCGGCCCAGGTGGACTGGGTGCCCGAAAGCTGCGTGGGGCAGATGTTCGAGGTGCTGGCTGTCTCGGGAAACACCATTACAGTCGATCCGCCGCTGCACCTGGACTACAACCCGGCCATGAACCCGCAGATCCGGCCCATCGGCCTGGTTAGCGGCGCCGGTATCCAGGGCCTGTACCTGACCCGCCTGAACACGGAGGACTTGGCGACGGTGGAGATCAAGAACGCCGCCTACTGCTGGATGCGCGACTGCGAAAGTGAGAACACTTTCCGGGCCCATCTGACCGCTTCGTCGGCGCTACGCTGCGAGCTCCGGCACAACTACATGCACCATGCTTACGATTACGGCGGGGGCGGGCACGGCTACGGCGTGACCCTGGGCAACCACGTGACCGACTTCCTGGTCGAAGACAACATATTCGTCCACCTGCGGCACGCCATGATGGTGCAGGCGGGCGCCAGCGGCAATGTATATGGTTACAACTACTCGGTGGAGAGAGAGTCGGAAGGCAGTTGGACCCCCTGCGACATCTCGCTTCACGGCCACTACACCAACATGAACCTGTTCGAGGGCAATACCATACAAGAGGTCGATGTCGCCGACTACTGGGGCCCCTGCGGGCCGGGGAACACCTTTCTGCGCAACCGGGTGGAGACCGAGGGCATTCAGGTGATGGACTACTCTCAGCGCCAGAACCTGGTGGGCAACGAGTTGACGAGTGATCCGAACGTCATCTCCGAAGAAAACAACGTCCAGGACACACTCGCCCATGGCAACTATCAGGATGGAAGCCTCTCGTGGGATCCGGCAATCTCCGATCATGAAATACCCGCCTCCTACTTCCACGACTCAAAACCATCTTTCTTCGGATGCACCCCCTGGCCGGCGACAGGCGCGGATCTGGCCCCCGACGGACTGATGATTCCAGCCGAGCAGCGTCAAAAAGGGATTCTGGTTGAATGCGACGGCGGTGATGACGGAGCCGACAGCGGCGATTACGGGGCAGGAGATGAGGATGGAGTCGCAGGAGATGAAGGAGGCGGGGACGATACCGGCAACAGCGAAGCAGATCCCGGCACCGACGACGGAGGAACCGAGCCGAAAGCAGACCAGTCTCCTGCGGTAAAGGGCGGCTGCGGCTGCGCGACACATTCTGTCCCCGGTGGGATCCTGCTGATCCTGATGCCGATCGGCGTTCTAATGCGCCGGCCGAGGAAACGTGGGATGACACAATAGGCAGAAGCCGGGAAATGGTGGTATAGTAAGGATCATTTCCAGCGGGAGACTTGATATTGACTACATCCCAAAAACAATTTTGCTCTCTGACTGCTTTCGTGCTGCTGGCGCTGCTCGCTCCGCGTACCGCTTGGGGACAGGCCGGCATCAGCGGAACCATCCTGCAGCTTAGCGGCGACAAGCAGGTCAGAATCGTCTGGCAGCTGGATACCAGCGCGGCGGGCGACAATGTCTTCGGCGGAGCCAATGTTTTCAGGTTGATGGGTTACGACACCGTCGATGACACCATCCGGATAATACAGAACAGCCTGGACGACTACACCAAGCCTCTGCTTACCCACGACGGCAACCGCATCGTCTACTCCGACCGTGTTGAACGCAAGGTGTTCGTCTGCGGCTGGGACGGCAGCGGCATCCGCCAAGTGGCTTCCGGCTTCGCCGGTGCCGTCTGGTTCGATCCTGCTAATTCCAAGGAGTGGGTCTATTTCCAGGAGGGTGGCGATGGAGACGATAATCCCCTGCCCGTCAAGCGTGTAAACCTGGATAATACCAGCGAGATCGAACTGGTCTGGGACGACAGCGACACCAGCGCCTACTGGATGTCGATCTCATCGGACGGTGCCCGCATCGCCAGCTCGTGGCCCTGGCCGCAGTGCGGCGCGACCGTGCCGGCCTACGACGGCTCCGGCGGGGGGAACATCTATATCCCCGACAACGGCTACTACACTTCCGGTTGCTGGACCACCATCACCCCCGACACCAACTACCGCGTGGGCATCTTCGACGGCCCGCACCGGGGCTGGCTGGTGTGGGATTGGCCGCCGGGAACCATGCGCCTTCTGGATCTGCACTCGGCCCCGAGTATCGCCGGCTGGGAGATCTATCACCCCAAGATGTCGAACAACCCGCGCTTTCTGGCCATAACCGGGCCCTACAGCAACGGCACCATGGGCGACAACAACATCATGGCCGGCGGGACGCAGATCGAGATCTACCTCGGCAAGGCGGATGCCGGCTTCAGCCAGGTGACCGACTGGGTGCGGGTAACCAACAACTCGAAAGCCGAGTTCTTTCCCGATGTCTGGGTCGATCCCGGCACCAGCAACCAGGTGCGCATCGACTCGTTCAGCGCAACGCCTGCTCAGATCGTCCAGGGCGCCAGCGCGACGCTCGCCTGGCAGACGACCAACGCAAGTGCCGTTTCCATCAACCAAGGCATTGGATCGGTCGCGGCAGACGGATCGCGCCTGGTTTCTCCGTCGGCCGACACGACCTACACCCTGACCGCCGAGGGGCCGGGCGGGCCAATCACCCGTGATGTCAGCGTCAGCGTCGTCTCGTTTTCGCTGCCGGTGGCCATTAACTGCGGCGATGGTACGCCTCAAGTCGCCGGCTGGGGCGACGAGGATGTCTTTCGAAGCGGCGGCCAGGAATACGATTTCTCAGGATCGGTCGACCTCAACGCCCAGCCCAACCCCGCCCCCGCCGATGTCTACCTGACTTGCGTCCATCTCGATCACTCCTACTCTTTCCCTGTGTCCGACGGCAGCTACACTGTCCGGTTGCACTTCTACGACGCCTCCGGGGCCAGCGGACGGGCGATGGACTACACCATCGAGGGAGTCCTGGTGCTCGACGACTTCAGCATCGTGCAGGCCGCGGGCGGCGGCGGCAAGGTACTGGTCAAGGAGTTTCCGGTCGAGGTGACGGACGGCAACGGCCTGCAGATTGTGGCGGAAAAAGATCAGGGCAACGACGTCTTCGAGACGGGCATCGAGATCATCGAGGGCTCCACGGACGATCAGGATCCCGTGGTGACAATCGAAAGCCCTACGGACGGGGCCACACTCAGCGGCGATGTGGCCGTCTCGGGCACGGCCACCGACAACGTGGCAGTTTCCCGGGTGGAAATCAGCTTAGACGGCGGCGCCTGGGAGCAGGCCGCCGGCACCGACGCCTGGAGCCATACCATATACGAGCTGGCGCTAGCCGACGGACCGCACACCATCACCGCCCGGGCCACCGATACGTCAGGCAACCAGGGTTCGGCGACGGTCAATATCACGACCAACAACCAGCCCTCGATCACTATTCTCTCGCCGGCCGGCGGAGAGTCGTGGCAGGCCGGCGGCAACGGACACATCCGCTGGACGACCGAGAACCTTTCCGACGTTACTATCCGCTTCTCGGCGGACGGCGGCGCGAACTACTCTGAGATCGTACCCTCGCTGTCCGACGCCGATCCCGGCTGGGGCGACTACACCTGGCAGGTGCCCAACGAGGGCACCGATCAAGCCCGGATCATGATCCATGGTTACTTCGACAGCACCGTAAGGGCCGAATCGAACCTGTTTACCATCGTGGCCTCGGGCAACCCGTTAATCGACCTGCTGACTCCGCAAGCTGGAGACAAACTGACCGGCGGCGACACGCAGTCTATTAGCTGGAACGCCACAGATGTCGAGACGGTGGTTCTCGAGTACTCACTCGACGGGGGCTCAAATTACGATACCGTTGCCACTCTGACGCTGGGCGATCCCGCCTGGGGCGATTTTCAGTGGACTGTTCCCGATGCGCAAAGCGAAATGGCCGAGGTCCGCGCGCGCACACCCGCGGGAGACGTACAGGATGTGTCCGGACTGTTCAGCATCGAGCCCAAGCAGGTTGCATCCGGCGACCTCGAGGTCGGCAGCCTGAAAATCACGGGCAAGGTGCCCGCGGGAGCGGGCGCCGTCTCCCAGGTGCGCGTGGGCGGGAAAACATTCCCGGTATCGGCCGACGGCACGTTCGAAGCGCAGATCGATCTTGCTCCCGGCGTTGAGACGACAAACCTCGTAATCGAGAGCGACGGCGCATCCGGTCAACGCCTGATGCAGCTAGAGATCAAGGACGCCCAGCCCCCGATCGACGGCCTGCTTGTGTCTGCCGAGGATCTGCGGGCTTTCTTTGGCGGACACTCGGGCGTCCTGACCTGGGTGGACGCCGGAGGCGCCGTCAAGGTTCTCGACTTCCGCCTGCAGGATCCCGCCGTGCAGACTCTGCCCGGATCGCAAGATTCGGTTAACCCGCTGATCTCCCCCGACGGCACGCGGGTGGTCTACAGCCAGGGCCGGCCCAACGGGCCCAAGAACATTTTCATAAGCACACTCGACGGCAGCGCCGCCGGCCAGGTTGCCGTGGGCGACGTAGGTTATTTCAACTTCAGCGGCGGAAAAGAATCGATCGTCTATTGCGACTGGTCCGACAAGAGCGAAAACGGCGCAGACGGGAAAACATACAGGCTCGAGCTGACCCTTGGCGGCGTTAGCCCCCTGGGAGATCCGGTCGAGCTGTGTTCCCGGGCCATGGATGCCGGCCCCGACAAGGGACTCGACTGGCTGGGGCAAGTCTATGAGAACCTGTGGGCCTACGATGTCGCCAACCAGAAAGACTACCCCACTGAAAAATTCTTCTTGCTAGGCGGCGCCGTCGCCGACCACCAGACATGCAATGGATCGATGGCCCCCGACGACAGCGCCCGCTTGATGTGCCTGGTGATACCCCACGACTACGTGCGCATCTTCTCCTACACGGCCGTAAGCGATGACTTCCGGCAGACATCCGAGTTCCGCCTGCCCCAGGGTATGACGGAGTGGGAGTTTCCAGAGTGGTCGACCGACCCAGGATATTTTACGGCCATCTTGAGGGCCAGCGACTTGCAAAACCGGCTCTTTGTGGTCAAGGTGGAAGAGGGAGACCTGGTGCCCAAATTGCTGCAGATCACCGATAAACAAACGGGCGCAACTTACAGTCACCTGTACCTGGAGCCGTAGCAGGGAGGCGTGAATGAAGACGAGTTGGAGTCTCTTTCTCTTGGCGCTCGCAGCGTCCTTTATGTCCACAGGCTGCACGGGCACAATCTATCCCGAGGACGGCGGCCAGCAGAATCCCACTTTCCTGATAAGTTCGATTGAGTTGGCCGGCACGACCATCGACGACTGTAGCGTGAGCGTGGCCGATGTGCCAGACAACGACGCCACGGATGACAAGTCCTGGCAGGCGGCCTTCAGCCTGGATGACGGCGGCGATCCCCAGTCGCTGCCCACGGACGACGGAAGCCGCTGGGAACAAACACTGATGATCAAGGCCACCCGCAAGTCGGACGGGCAAGTCTTCTACAAAAAGGCTGCTATCACGCTCTACGCTGGATCGTCCGACGGCTCTTGACAGCCGGCAAGCCTTCGGTGATAAAAGGGTAACTTTCTACCAAAGCGAGGTGCGTACCGTGCGCTTTAGATTCTCTAAGCTCAAGGGGATGGAGGTCCTGGCGGAAAAAGAGGGCAAGCTGCTGGGCTCCGTGAAAAGGCTTCAGATCGACTCCAGGCGCAAGGCGGCGCTCGGTCTGGTATACAAGGCCCACGGACTCGCCAAGGAGCGCTGGGCCAAAGTCGCGGACATCCAGCGGGTCGGAGAAGACGTCGTCTTCCTGGGCGCCGAGAAAAACCAACATGAAGACGCACCGGCCGGCCGGGATGTCAGGGACATGCTGGGCCTGCCGGTCACCTCGCTGGACGGCAAGCGCCTGGGAGCGCTAGACGACGTGATCGTCGACAGCGACGGCTGGGATGTGGTCGCGCTGGCTTTAGACAATGGCGGCGAAGTAGATCTCGACAAGGACGCAGTCCTGGGCGAAGACACCATTCTGCTGCAGAAAGGCGCCTACGATCAGGTGCGCCGCGGCAAGGCATCGACCGGCGGCGGGTTTCTCTCGAGGGTCTTCAGTCCGGAAGAGCCTGTCTCTGCCATACAGAAACAGCAAGCTACAAAGACACGCAAGCCCGCCGCGAAAAAGAAAAAACGCGCGCGTCGCAACTGAGCAATCGGGGTTTGACTGATCCACAAGGAGGAGTGGCATGTTTCGACAGCTTCATGAAATTCGCGGGATGCAGGTGGTGGCCCTTTCCGAAGGCCGGGCCATGGGCCTGGTTCAGAAGATATTCCTCAACCCGGGAAAGAAGCGCGTCTCGGGTATGCTGGTCAAGGAGCCGGGTTTCGGCGGCCAGGAGAGCTGGGTCGACGTGCGCGACATCGAGAAGGTAGGCGAAAATGTCATCTTCGTCACCCGGGCCGGCGCCTGCAAGGCCAAGAACCCGGTCGGCCGCAGCCTGAAGGACATGATGGGCATGCAGGTGGCTACCAAGAGCGGCAAGATCCTCGGCTCGCTGGTCGACGTCGAGATCGGTTCAGACTGGGTCGTGAGCGAGATCAGCCTGTCTGAAAAGCGCGTTGTCGAGATCGATCCCCGCCAAGCGGTTTTCGGCGAGGATGCCATCATACTGCGGGCCGACTCGGCCACACGCGTGCAGGTCGCGCCGCGAAACAAAGCGGGCTTTTTATCCCGCGTGTTCGGCATAGAAGCGGTACAGGAGACGGCCGGCGCCATCTCACGGGCAGAAAAAGCCGCTGTACCACCAACCCGCCATGAAAAAACGACAGCCCGGAAAACCCCGAAGAGGAGCCTCAAGAAAACCAGGAAATAGACTCAGTAGCCCAACCCCAGCAGCAGCAATCCCAGCGCCAGCCCCAGTACGAGGTTGAAAGCCTTGATCGTAAGCGAGTCGCGCACGCTGACCGAAAGCAGCGGCAACATGCCGTGGCCGTCCTGAACTATTGCGCTGGTGAGCAGGACGGAGAAGGGCACCGCGCCGTCGGCGAACAGGAAGACGAACAGCAGGTGCGGGCCCGAGTCGGGAATTATCCCGACCAGCGCGGCCAGCACGAGCACCCAGACCATGTGGCCCGAGACAACCTGTTTGAGATCCACGAACTGACCCAGCAACGCGAGCACCAGCAAGGTGCCCAGCGTCCAGGCGAAGATCCGCGGCAGGTGCTTTTGGGTGATATGCTGGACGATGTGCTCCGCCAGGTAGTGATCGGGCACCGTGGCAATCACGAACAGGCCGACTCCAAGCAGCAGCAGGATGGCCAGGCGCACCCAATCCCATTCCGCAGGACCAACCAGTCCCATGACCACCGCTATGATCGAAGCCAGCATGACCACAAGATAAACCGCCCGCGGCGGATTCGGGCGCATGAGCTGCCAGGCCACACCTCGCTGAGGCCACACCCGGCAGTCGGCATCGCCCAGGTGATGCATCTGTTCGCGACACTCGGCACAGGCGACGATGCCCAGCCGACCGGCCAACTTGTCCACCAGCCAGCCGTAAATGACTCCGACCACGAACAGGATGGCGAAAAGCGCAAGGGCCGTGCGCGGAAACTTCGCCAGCATGACGAAGGCCGCGTCGCCCGAGGAGGCGACGAAGCAACCCACCATGGCACCAAGCCCCAGCATCCCGCGGATGTACAAGGTCACAGACAGGAAGGACCCCAGGCAACCGGGCACGGCCCCCAGCAGGCTAGACAGCAAGTACTGTCTGTTCCCCCTTCCCCGCAAGACCGTCGTCAGTCGCCCACGGGTGAGGATGTTGAAGTAGTCCACCACCACCATCATTAGAAACACGAACAGGCTGATCCCGGCGGCCTCAAGCAGGACCTGCAACAAGGTTTGCAGCGTGGCGTTCATCGAAAACAAGGTATGCACATGCAGGTTGCTTGTCAATTCGCCGGCAGTGTTACAAAATGCTTGCGTTACGGTAAATCGTCGGGAGGCGGCATGGCCGCGGAGACAATAGCCGATCTGTTGGGAATACGTTATCCGATCATCCAGGGCGGCATGGCCTGGTGCTCGGGCGCCAAGTTGGCCGCCGCCGTCTCTGTGGCCGGCGGCCTGGGAGTAATCGGCGGCGGCTCGATGGACGCCGACCTTTTCGCCGGTCAGATCGGCAAGCTACGCGCCGCCACCGACAAGCCCTTTGGAGTTAACATTCCGCTTACTTTCGCCCAGGCGCCGGGATTGGTGGAGGTGGCGATCAGCGAGCGGGTGCCGGTCGTCTTCACCTCGGCCGGCTCGCCCAAAAGACACACCGCGCGATTCAAGGAAAACGGCTCGATAGTGCTGCACGTTGTCAGTACGCCCGCCCAGGCGCAAAAATGTGAGCGGGCCGGCGTCGACGGCGTGGTGGCCGAAGGCTTCGAGGCCGGCGGGCATTTAAGTCACGAGGAACTGACGACCATGGTGCTGGTGGCCCAGGTGGCAACGCGAGTTTCCATCCCGGTCATCGCCGCAGGCGGCATCGCCTGCGGCAGGCAGATGGCGGCCGCCCTGGCCCTTGGCGCGGCCGGAGTGCAAATCGGCACCCGCTTCGCGCTGACTCTGGAAAGTTCCGCCCACCCCGACTTCAAGCGGCGTTGCCTCGAGGCTGGGGCCGCCGCCACCCTGGCGGTGCTGAAAAAGCTTTCTCCGATGCGCATGCTGGAAAACCCGTTTCGCGAAAAGCTTCGCGTGGCCGAGGCCCGCGGGGCCTCCGGCGACGAATTGCTGGCCATGCTGGGAGAAGGCCGCCCGCAGAGGGGCATGTTCGCAGGCGATCTGGAAGAAGGCGTGCTCGAGATCGGACAGGCGGCCGGTATGATAGACGACCTGCCCAGTTGCGCAGAGGTGATCGAGCGCCTGGTGACGGAGTACCGGGAGGCGCGCGCTACCTTGCCGGATCTTAGCCCGCGGTGATGACCTCGATGATTCTCTCTTGTTCGGCCGACAGTCGGCGCCGTGCTCGCGGCAGCAATAACATATAGAAAAAAAAGCCCACGGGCGGCAGCGCGGCCATGGTCAGCCATAACAGCGCAGGGGAACCGCCCGAGATTCCCATGGCGGCCATCACCAGCACCAGGCAGGCGCCCAACGTCACGAGCATCCAGGCGAAGCTCGCGCCCACCGGGCGATCGCGGCGTGAGAGGTCGAAATGGAACCTGCGCGGGTTGTGAATCGACAACAGGTTGCCGGCACCCAGGGCCACCAATAGCCCGAAGGGAAACGCCAGGAACGGCAAGGCCAAACCCCGCTGCGGGGCGCCGGGGACGAAGACAAACAACAAGATGCCCAGACCGATGAACTGCACCAATGCCAGAAGTCCGTGGGCCAGGTTCCGGCCGATGAGCCAGTGCCGCAGACTCGCGGGCAAGAGGAACACTTGCCGGACGCCATAACCGTCGTATCCGAAGCCGTTGGAGAAGAACTGCCCGGCAAGCACGGCCAGGACATAGAAACCCAGCACCGCAAGCAGCATCGCGAACCAGGCCTCGCCCCACAGGTAGCGAAACAACTGCGGCGCGCCGATCACTTTCAGCAGGATCAACAGAAAGAAAGGCACGGCGAAGAGCAGGCGGGCTTTGGGATTGCGGAACAGGGTGCGCAGCTCCTTTGTGAAGATCGCCCAGAGAGTGTCTGAAATGAAGGCCGGCTTGATTCCGGCGCTCGCCCAGGCGCGGGGATCCTTCCGCCGGGCGCGCGACGGCAGCAGCCTGAAACCCTTGCCGCCGCGGTAGAAACGCTTCAGCAGCCACAGCCCGAGCAGCCAGGCCGCACCGCCCACGGACAGCATCAGCGCCGCCGAGGAGTACAACGCGCGTGGCTCCGCGGCCCGGGCCGCCGCCAGGCCTACCGCCAGCCAGCCCGGCGGCGTACTTCCCAGAGCCCTTGCCGTATTGACCAGCAAGGCCATGTCCTGCGGCGTCGAACCGAATGCACCCAGGCGCCCGAAGAGCCAGGAGGCATCGACCGGCGGAATGAAGGCGGCCAGTCCCAGAAACGCGAGGAAGGCGGCAAATAAAAACTCACCCGAGCGCCTGGAGGTCATCAGGTTCAGAAACATGTTCTGCAGACAGCGGCCGCAGGCCACATTCATAAAAACATAGGCGCTCATCAGTCCCAGCGTAGCGGCCCATCCGGGCGCAAGCGTTTGAGAAAGCCCGATGCCCGCGCCGATTATGGCCGGATAAAAGAACAACACCGAAGGCTCGAAAAGCGCGGCCAGCGTCTGCACCAGATACAGACGCAACGGGCGCACCGGGTAGCAGAAGAAACGCCCCAGCTCGTAGGCCTCGTCGACCTGCGCGGCGATCACCGGCCAGATGACCCAGAAGAGACTCACCAGGAAGACGAACATGCTTAAAGCGAAGGCCATCCAGACAGGGCTTGAGGCAATCTGCGGTAGCGCCCCGAACAGCAGGTAGGCACCGACCCCCAACCCCAGCGATATCCCCAGCGCAAACAGCAGCGCCATAAATGTGCCTACCAGGCCGCGTCCCGTCAGGCGCCTGGCAAACAACCTGAAGCGCAGCCCGGTCAAAAGGCCGATTGTTGCAAGCAACCCCGGCGCCAGGCGTTCAGCCACTGGCTTGCCCTCCGCCAAGCCAGTCGGGCAGTTGTTGTGTATCTCCCTCGTAACCCACGACCCTATTGAAGACATTACTGAGCGACTCGCCCGCAGACTTGAGTCGCTGCATGTCGGCCTCGTAGACCAGCTTGCCATGATCGATGATTCCCACCCGCGAGACCAACTTCTCGGCCACCTCGAGGATGTGGGTAGTGAGCAACACCGTTGCCCCCCGCTCGCACAATCCGGACAGAACACGGCGGATGGTCTCGGCGCTCATGGCGTCGACACCCTCGAAGGGCTCGTCGAAGAAGAGCAGCTCGGGCGAGTGAATCAGGGCGCAGGCGATGGCCAGCTTCTTGCGCATACCGCGCGAGTAGTCGGCCACCAGCGTGTTCGCGTCGCGCTCCAGGTTGACAAGCCCCAAAAGCGTAAGCGCACGGCGTGTGGCCTGTGCGCGTCCAAGCCCGTACATCATCCCGGAAAAAACGAGCTGTTCGTGCCCGCGCAGCCTGGAGAACAGGGCGGCCTCCTCGGCCACTACTCCCATGCGCGCCTTGAACCAGGGATCGTCCGGGTCGAGTTTTTTTCCCAGCAACTCGATCCGCCCGGCCGTTGGGCGCAAGGTTCCCGTCAGCATGCCGACCGTGGTCGACTTACCGGCGCCGTTGGGGCCCAGCAAGCCGTAAAAGGCGCCGCGGGCTATGTCGAGATCGAGCCCGTCCACGGCCATCGTGTTTCCGAAGCGCTTCACCGCTCCCCGAACCTTGATGGCGTTTTCAGACATGACGAGCGCAGCATAGTCGACTTTGCGGTTCGAGTCATCGGTTGATCGGCCGATGCCGACGGTGTATGCTTCGAGTCGAACCCGAGGGAAGGGAAATGACATGGGTGACACCGGCAACACAAGCAGCAGCGCGGATCTACCGCACTACAAGCTCAAGCAAGCCCTGCTTCATGGAAATGATTCAAAACCCGGCGAGCTGAGTCGTCTCGGGCGTCGTTTTCTCGAAGAGGGCTGGTTGAACGACGCCATCGACTTTTTCAAGAAGGCCGAAGACAGCCAGGGCCTGGCGACGATTCGAGAGATATCCATAGAGGAGGGAGACATCTTCGTGCTGCGCCAAGTCATCAAGGCGGGCGGAGAGGCTGCCGGGGAAGACGAATGGAAGCAGATCGGGGAACGGGCGCTCGAACTCGGAAAGCTCCAGTTCGCCCGCGAGGCGTTCCGCATAGTCGGCGATCGCAAGGCGATGGAAAAGATCGACCAGCTGATCGAGCCAGCGCCAGAGGAGATCATCGAAGCCCGGTTTGAAGAAGGCGGTCAGGATACATGAACCTGCGATTGTGGCCCTGGATAGTTGCCGTCGGCCTGGCCGTATGCCAGACGTCCTGCGTCTTCTTGGCTCTGGGTGAGAAACAGATTGCCGACTGCTCGGGTGTGTCTTTCGACAACGTCAACGGAAAGCGCTACGAATTGGTGCGCGTCCAAAAACAAGATCGCTCCCGGCGGCAAATCGATTTCAACATTACCAAGGATTGTGAGGTAGACTACAAGCAGGATCTGACCGGGCTGAGCGTCAAGTCGATCGAGATTCGCGATTCGCGCTCGGCTTCGGGTGCCATCGTGATCATCACAACTACTCTTGAAAACAAGTCATCCGACCCAGTGACCTGCACGGCCCCCCTGGTCGAATTCGAGAAGATGGATTTTATCTGCCCAGAACAAAGAGATCTTTCTTTCGTTCTGGCGCCCCTGGAATAGTTTAGTCAAAGCCGGCAAGAGCTTTTCGCAAATCGGTTGTAATCGGCGGAAGTAGGGCGTAGGCAAACACCGCCACGGCCAGGAAGCCGCCCGTTACCGAGGTCGACGCGCCCAAAATGCGAACCACCAGGCCGTACAACCCCACCGAGGCGACCAATCCCCAGCTTATCACGCAGCCGGCCGTATACCTGGTCAGGAAGACGGCCTGCCGGCCGAGGATCGGATCGACTCCAGCCGGCAACCCCCAGGCAACCAGGGTCTCGGGCCCGGCCCGCCTGACGTGCCCGGGATCCAGCAAGCGTCGCCGCGCGAGCGGCACGGCTACCCCGAGCAACAAGACGGCCAGCAGGCTCAGGCCCGCTTCCGCCCACGCTAAATACGGAGACAGTAACCAGGCAGCTGGTGAGCCGATAATGATGCATACCGCGCACAACCCCAGCAAGAGCGAGGCTATCACCGAATAGATCCAGATAAGCGAACGAACCTGTCTCGAAAAGATCTGTTCCAGCAGCGCGTGCATCACATCTCTCGCCGACCGGCCAAGGCGCGGCCGAGCGTACCGCTACCAACATACTCCAGCTCGCCCCCGACCGGGATACCCGAGGCGATGCGGCTTATACGCAGGCCGAGTGGCACAATGCGCCTTTTCAGGTATAGCGCGGTCGCCTCTCCCTCGACGCTGGAGCCCGTGGCGATGATCAGCTCCTTGACCTTGCCGGGCAACCTCGCAAGCAGCGACTCGATCCCGATCTGCTCAGGACCCTTGCCGTCCAACGGGCTCAGCACGCCATGTAATACATGGTAGAACCCATGATACGCACGGCTGTTTTCGATGGCCAGCAGGTCCTGCACCTTTTCCACGACGCAAATCTGCCCACCGTCCCGCTCGGGATCCGAGCATATGCGGCAAGGGCTTTGCTCGCTGAGGTTGCCACACACCTGGCAGGGTCGAACTCTCTCTATCAAATCGCCGAGCGCCAAGGCAAGAGCCCGGCCGTACTCGGGAGATGCGGCCAGGATATAAAATATCAGTCGCTGGGCGGTCTTTTCACCCACCGCCGGCAACTGGCGCAGAAGCGCACTCATCCGCTCGATCGCGTCGGCCATGCTTACCGCGCCGTGTCAGGAAAACAGGGCGTCCAATCCTGGTATTGGGAGCCCGCCCGTAAGCGATCGAGTGGCCTCGGCGGCCATTTCCTTGGCCGCGCCCAGTGCTTGGTTGACGGCCGCAGTGACCAGGTCTTGCAGCATCTCGACCTCATCGGGATCCACGACCTGGCGTTCGATCTCGACGGCCAGTATTCGGCCGCGGCCGTCAGCCCGCGCCTTGACCATTCCTCCGCCGGAGCTGGCCTCCACCGTCCGCCGCGCCAGCTCTTCCCGCATCCGGGTGAACTGTTCCGAAAATGCCTGGGCCTGGTGCAGCATGTCCTGCATGCCGGGTATGCTCATGACTTCCTCTCTTCCGTCGTCTTCACCTGCGCTACTTCTGCCCCGAAAATCTTTATCGCCTCTTTGACCATGGGATGCGAGAGGGCCTGGTTGCGTTGCTCGTCCATCCTCGTCTGCCTCTCGTCGTCCAACGCCTGCGCCAGCGTCACACCCTGGTCAGCCCGGCGGTCTTCTACCGAAAGGCGAGTCTCCTGGCCAAACAGTTCCCGACAGTATTTCTCCAACTCGCGCCTGTTGCGTTCGACCTTCATCTGGTCGGCGAAGAAAGAACCCGGCTCGAGTGCAATGCACACCCGTTCAGCAGAGACCTCAAGCGGATAAGCATGGTTGAGCACCGAACCCAGTGAGGGCCGGCGTCTGGATACCATCGCCACCAGTTTCTGCCACTCTTTTGGAAAACCATCACTGGTGCCGACCGCCTGTGTAGCGGGTTTTTCGACGGGCTGTGTTTGGGGCGACGGTGAGGCTTTCTTCTCGTTTGGGGTCGGAGGAATGAACGCCGGCCTGGCCGGCTTCTCCGTCCGGCCTCCTCCTTGTCCCTGCTCGCGCGGTGGTTCGCCCCGTCCCTTGCCGCCTTCGATTTCTCGTGAAAGCTCCGCAACACGGTCCACCAGACTGCCGATCTCCACAAGCGGCTCAACGGCGGAAAGCCGCAATAAGGCCGTCTCGAGTGTCAGGCGAGGGTAAGGGCTTCGCGACAACTCTGAAAGCGCCCGTACAAGGACGTCGAAAAGCTGGTGCCAGCGCAGCGCCTCGGCCTTGCCCGCCTGAGCGCGCAACACGGTACGCTCCTCTTCCAGTGCGTCGACCAGCGAATCCGGCTTTTCGAGCGAGCGGTAGAGAATCAGGTTGCGAACGTGCCAAAGCAGTCCTTCGAGAAACCTCTTCAGATCGTGACCCTCGTCGAAGAGCCCTTCCACCAGGCGCATCAAGTCGTCCGAGCGCTGCTCGATCACGCAGTCTATTACCGTTGCGAACATCTGGCTGCGGGCCAGACCTAACGCTGCGTAGACCTGTTCGGCGTCTACCTTGTCTCCCGCGAACGCCAGCACTTGATCAGTCAGACTGAGTGCATCACGCATCGAGCCGGCGGCCTCCCGGGAAATTATCCGTAGGCCCTCGGCATCGATAGCGGCGCCCTCGGCGCCCAAGATCTTCTGCAGGCGTTCGAGAATGATGCCGGAAGGAATGCGCTTGAAATCGAATCGTTGACAGCGGGAAAGAACGGTAAGCGGAATCTTGTGCGGCTCGGTGGTGGCGAAAACGAATTTGACGTGTTCCGGCGGCTCTTCGAGCGTCTTCAATAGCGCGTTGAAGGCGCTGGTCGAGAGCATGTGCACCTCGTCGATGATGTATATCTTGAAGCGGCTCCTGGCCGGCAAGTAGCGCGAGTTTTCGCGCAGGCTGCGCACGTCGTCGACGCCTGTGTTAGACGCCCCGTCGATCTCGAACACGTCGGGTGAGTTGCCGCCCGTGATCTCGCGACAGATTCCACAGCTATTGTCCGGATCGGGGGTCGGTCCCTGCTCGCAGTTGAGAGCCTTGGCCAGCAGGCGCGCCACCGACGTCTTGCCCACGCCGCGAGCGCCGCAAAACAAATAGGCGTGAGCAACACGGTTTGTATGAATGGCGTTGCGCAGCGTGCGGATCACGCCATCTTGACCGACCACCTCGTCGAAAGTCGATGGGCGCCATTTTCTGGCCAGAACGAGGTAAGACATGTGTCCCTCGGATAATCAAGAGGGACGGCCAGGCAACCCTGCATCACACGGACAGTGATGCTACCGCTGCTCCCTTCCGGGCCTGACGGGGTTCGCAACCCGCCGTTGTACAGGACCCGGCCGTCCCAAGACGTAATACAAACGGAGAGAGAGGGATTCGAACCCTCGGTACCTCGCGGCACACACGATTTCCAATCGCGCCCCTTCGGCCTCTCGGGCATCTCTCCATGCAAGACACAGGGCCCGATCGCAAAGCCAGCAACGGAGAGAGAGGGATTCGAACCCCCGGTACCCAGAGGGTACACCTGCTTTCGAGGCAGGCGCCTTCAGCCGCTCGGCCATCTCTCCACATTGCCCATCTTGCTCTCGCACCGCCGCAAACGGAAGAACGATCTCAACAGTTCGGCCGCCTGCTCGGCACCAATACCCTCTCTCACCTCGATTCGGTGGTTGAGTCGGCTATCGGCAGCCAATTCGAAAAGGCTCCGCACGGCTCCCGCTTTCGGATCCCGGCACCCAAATACCAACTGATCAATGCGGGCCGACAGCATTGCGCCAATACACATGGGGCATGGCTCAAGCGTGGCGTAAAGCGTACAGCCCGAAAGCCGCCAACGGCCAAGTTCGGCCGCCGCCTGCCGGATGGCAATTATCTCGGCATGCGCAGTTGGATCCAGTCCGCTTTCCTTGCGATTCCTTCCCCGACCGACCACTCGACCATCGAACACGACCACGGCGCCGACCGGAACCTCGCCCGCCTCGAAGGCGCGAGCGGCCTCGCCCAGGGCCTCTTGCATCCATTCATGATCAGCTTCGTTCGCCATCGCGGTCCAACGCGCCCAAGAGGATTCGAACCTCTGGCCTTCGGATTCGTAGTCCGATGCTCTATCCAGCTGAGCTATGGGCGCAGTACACGGAGAGAGAGGGATTCGAACCCTCGGAACACTTTACGCGTTCACTGGTTTAGCAAACCAGCGCCTTCAGCCTCTCGGCCATCTCTCCAGGTTAGTCGAGCATCCCCGTCGGGGAAGCTTGCATTCCTTGTCAATGAACCTACCCGGCCCCGGGCCGGGCCAATCGAGCATTCGTGTCTAACACCACCACCGCGACCTGTCAAGACCGCACCCGGCCCAAAAAGTGGGCCTTCAAGGTCCCCGGGTGTCGGGGGGGATGGGGACGCACCCGAAAACGCAAGAAGGCCCTAAACTATCGCCATCAAGTGCCCGCCCCCCATCTTTTTATTCTCAAGCCCCGATCATGCCACTTGATTCAACAGCAGCGTCTACCTACATGGTCTCAAAACACCCTTAAAAAGTCAATCGGACGAAAAATCCGACCGGGGCCTTGCCCCTGCGGGAAAAAGCAATCGGAGGGAGAGGGATTCGAACCCCCGTCCCCTTTCGGAGAAGCGATTTTCAAGACCGCCGCCTTCAGCCGCTCGGCCATCCCTCCGTGCCGCACCCATTTTCACTTGATACACGGCCGCTGTCCAGCATTCATACAAACCATTCACCTTTGTCTTGCTTGACAACATTGCAACACGCGTGGTACGAAAAAAAAAGAGCGAGGTCGATCGTCTATGCGGATGGTATCAGTCGGCAGAACCGACGTGGGGGTGAAGCGCTCCCACAACGAAGACAATTTTCTGACATTGCCTGAAGAGAACGTGTATGCAGTGGCCGACGGGATGGGTGGCCACAGTTCGGGCGAAATCGCCAGCCAGATAGCAGTAGAGGGAATTTCCAACTTCTTCAAGGCCACCCGCCAGGACGAGGACATCACCTGGCCGTACAAGATGGACAAGAACCGCCCGTACAACGAAAACAGGTTTGTCATGTCCGTCAAGCTGGCCAACCTGCGAATATTCGAGGCATCCCAGCGCGAGGCGCGCTATCGCGGTATGGGTACGACCGTTGCGGGCATGAATTTTCTCGATGGAGACGTCCTGGTAGCGCACGTGGGCGATTCGCGCGTCTACCGTATCCGCAACAAGCAGATCGCCCAGATCACCGAGGATCACTCGCTGCTCAACGACTACATCAAGGCCAAGAAACTAACGCCCGAAGAGATCGAGAATTTCCCTCACAAGAACGTGATCGTCCGTGCCCTGGGCATGAAGGAAACCGTCCTGGTCGATCTTTCCCGTAACACGCTCCATGAAGGCGACGTCTACCTGGCCTGCTCCGACGGCCTGAGCGGTATGGTAACCGACGAACAGATGCTCGATATCGTGGTCAAGAACCCCGATCTCGAACAGGCCGCCAATACGCTAATCGAAATGGCCAACAAGGCCGGCGGCGTCGACAACATCACGGTAGTTCTCTCGCGGGTCGAGGCTCTCTGACTCAGTCATTGGTGGTATGAACCACCGTCTGGCCGGCGATCACCACCTGGTGATGAGAAACACCGGCGTCTACTGTTGAGCCCGGCCACAATACGCAGTGCGAAAGACGGGCTCCGCGGCCGATGCGGCAGCCGTCGCCCGCGATTACCAGCCGATCCAGGCGAGCGCCGTCCTCCAGGCGCACGTCCTCGCCAACCAGCGACGAATCCGCTCGGCCCGTACCTTGTGGGAGATCAACGTGCGCCAGGCGCACGGCGCCGGAAAGGAGGGCCAGGTTGGCCGCCAGGTAGGCGGAGGGTGTGCCCAGATCGAACCAGTGCCCCTCGTCCAGGAAGGCGAACACCTTCAGTCCCTGTTCGATCATTGCGACATAGGCTTGGTCATTGATGCACGCGAAACCAGTCGTCGGCAGAAAATCGAACACCAGCGGTTCGAGCACATGCACACCACAGAACATGACCGGACGAACCTCGCCCCGGCCCGCAAGGTGTACCTGTTTGAAGTGAACCAGGCGACCGTCCTCGTCCATGCCCAGGGGGGTATGGGTGCTACCGCGCGGCAACGGTCTGACCAGCATGGTGGCGGCGGCCCGCTGCCGGCGATGGTATTGCACAAGCCGCGCCAGGTCAACGCCGGTCAGGATGTCGCCGTTGAGCAACAGAAAGGTGCCCCCATCGAGGAATGAGCGCATGCGCATCACCCCGCCCCCCGTTCCCAGGATCTCGTCCTCTGGAGAGTACGAGATCCGCAGGCCGTGGTCTGATCCGTCGCCCAGTGCCGATTCGATCTTGTCTCCGAGATGATGCAAGTTTACCGCCACCCGATCGATGCCGGCCCGCGAGAGCAGATCGAGCGTGTAGGCGACAAGCGGCCGGTTGAGCACCGGCACCAGCGGCTTTGGGAGGCTGTCGGTCAACGGTCGCAGCCGGGTTCCAAACCCAGCCGCCAGAACCATGGCCCGACAATCCGCAAGGCCATTCGACGGCCCGCTCATGTTTCCAGCCTTCGCTCCCAGTTATATGCCTTGTCGGTCACGACACCCTCCATCCTCTGGATGCGTCGATTGAGCCGGTCGTACTTGTCCTTGAGGCGCTCTATGGCCATCGGGCGCGAGGTCGAGTAGGAGTTGTAAAACTCCTCCTCCATTCCTGTCTCGAGCGGCACGATCGGCTCGGGTGTCATGAAGTAGGCGGCCGCCAGGTAAACCGCCACCGCAGGCCAGAAGCCGGTGAAGATCAGCACCGCCACGGCTACAATGCGGGTGAACTTCAGGGAAATGTCAAAGTACTCGGCTAGGCCCCGGCAGACACCCAGGATAAAACCCCGGCGCGAGCGGTAAAGGGTGCGCCGTTTTTTCCTGCGTCTAAAGCTCATGTCGTTCACCGTCTTTCTCGCGGTCGAACAGGATGGCCTCGAGCGTCTCTATACGCTGCTCCATCCGCGTCAACCCGCGGTAGATCTCCTGAATCGTACGCGACTCTTGCTCCTGAGGCTGACGGCTCTTCGCCTTGCCGCCCTTCATGATCTTCAACCCGATCAGCACGAAGATACCCAGGGCCACGAACGCCGCCAGCGATGTTCCGAAGATGATGCCTATGACACTTTCCGGATACACTCTCGTCTCCCGTTTCAGTTGTCAGACTCTTCCGCCCTGGATCCAGAAGCAACCGTGTCCGGGAGTTTATCACTATACGGCGCGCCTTTCGGAATCATTCTTTTTCGGCCTTCGCCTGGGCCCTGATCTCATTCAGTTCCTGCTCGACGGCCTCTTCTTCCTGCAAAGCCTGAAAGCGCTCATCGAGGCTCGGCTTGTGGCCGTAGTTGACCAATTCGGCTTCGGCCTCGACCCTGTCGATGCGTTGCTCGAGATGCTCGAAGCGAACGAAGGCGCCCTGCGACTCGGCCCGCCGGATCTGGCTCTGCACGCGCCTGGCGCCCATGGCATGAATGTGACGTTGCACCAGGATTCTGTGTTTCTCGCGGGCCTCTGTGAGCTTTTCTTCGAGCTGGCGAATGTCGTCTTGATACTGATCCACTAAAGCGTCGAAGCTGGAAAGCTCGTTCTCCTGGACCTCGACTTGCTTGAGAAGGTAATGCTTTTCACCCAGAGCCTCGCGGGCAAGATCCTCGCGATCTTTGTTCATGGCCAGTTTGGCCTTTTGGCCCCAGTCGTCGGCCTTTGTTCGAAAGGTATCCAGGTTCCTGGCCGCCTTCTTGCGGGACGCCATCACTCCCGCGGCCGAGGACTTTATCTCGACCAGAGTGTCCTCCATTTCGATAATCATCAGCTTGATTAACTTCTCGGGATCTTCCGCCTTCTCAACCATCGAGTTGATGTTCGAGTTGACAATGTCCCTGAGTCTGGAAAAAACACCCATTGAAATACCTCCGTTCGTTCGCGTGTCGCCCGTAACCAAACGCAAACTCTGGGCCAAATGACACCAATCGCCGCAATAATTGGTTATCACTTGTTTTTTTCTTGTCAGGGCTAGTTTACATCTACAATGTTACATGGTAATATTAGCCGCGTGTGAGCATGATTTACCAATTATTGCGACATGAAGCCAGATGACTGGCGAGGTGACAAGAGAGACGCGCGAGGCAATCGGGCGTTCGGACGCCTTCATCGCTTTCCAGCAACAATTGTCGCGGGTAGCCCCGGTGGAACGACCCGTGCTGATCATCGGCGAACGGGGAACCGGCAAGGAGCTTGCATCCACCCGCCTGCACTTCCTGTCCCGGCGCTGGGGTGCTCCGCTGGTCACCCTGAATTGCGCCGCCATGACGGCAACCCTGATCTCGACGGAACTCTTCGGCCACGAGGCGGGGGCCTTCACCGGGGCACACAGCCGCAGAATTGGCCGCTTCGAGGCGGCTCACAGGGGCACGTTGTTCCTTGATGAGATCGGCAACATCCCCATCGAGGCCCAGGAGAAGATCCTGCGTGTCGTCGAGTATGGCAGCTTCGAACGCGTTGGCGGCTCGCAATCCGTCAACGTCGACGTGCGCATCATCGGGGCGACCCACCAGGACCTGCACGCCCGGTCTCGGGAGGGTCGCTTCATGAGCGATCTTTTAGACAGGCTTTCGTTCGACGTGCTCTTCCTGCCTCCGCTGCGCGAGCGTGTTGGAGACATAGAGTTGCTGGCCGGGCACTTCGCGTCGCAAATGGCCCGCGAACTCGAGCGGCCTCAAATACCCTCCTTCGCGCCGGAAGCTCTCGATAACCTCAGGGCCCACGCATGGCCGGGCAACATTCGCGAGTTGAAAAACGTTGTGGAGCGAGCCGTCTACCGCACAGAAGGCGCGGTGATTACGGAGATTGATTTCGATCCGTTCTGCTCGCCGTATGCGCCGACGCTCGAGATTGAACACGAGCGCCTCCAAGCCGAACCCGTCCCCGCAAAATCGCTGCCCGAGGCCATCCGCCGACTGGAAATCTCAAAACTCGAAGAGGCGCTGGCCCGGGCGCACTTCAATCAAAGACGGGCGGCCGACCTTATGGGACTTTCTTACCACCAGTTCCGCGGCCTGTATCGCAAGCACCGGGAGCGCCTGCAGTACCCGCATGATCGCGCCCCTGCCGACATGAAACGCGGGGGGCCCCGATGACTCGCTATGGCGCGGTTCGCATGACCGAGCGGTTTCTGCATTCGGATCCGGCAAAGGCCTGCTGCATGAGCGATTCGGCAAGCCAGCGGTATAATATAGTGGCTTGAAAAACCTTGACAGTTTTGTAACCCGGGTGCTAATTTCCTGCAAACAAAGCAGATTGCGACGGCCGTGGTCACAAACTGAGGTTTCTTTTCATGAATTGCCGACGACTTGCGTTAGTTATGTTGCTTTCCGCCTGCGTCTTTGCTCGACCATCGCTGGCCAACCGCTACGATCTCCACCTGGGGAACTTCATCAACGACACCTGTAGCGCTGCGGGCACCTGCTACCCAAATCAGCATTTTCGCGATCTGATGCGGGAACTCGGCATGGCCACCGCTCCTGTCTTCCTGTCTCCCGCCGAGACGCTGGGCCTGAACGGATTCAGCTTCGCCTTCGAGGGCAGCGTCGTCCCGATCAACAACGACGCCGATTACTGGAGTCTGGCCACCGAGGGCAATCCGGGCAGCGTCCTGTTCATCCCCCACCTGCATGTTCGCAAGGGGCTGCCGTTCAGCTTCGAGGTCGGTGCCCAGCTATCGATGGTTCCCGAGAGCGAATTATTCATCGTCGGGGCCGAGGTCAAGTGGGCCATGAACGAGGGATTCTACCTGATCCCCGATCTGGCCATCCGCTTCGCCGTGAACCACATAGTCGGTTCGAAGGACTTCGAGTTGACCAACGGGGGATGGGACGTCTCTGTCTCCAAGGCTTTCGGCATCGGCGGTATGCTCAGTTTGACTCCCTACGCCGGTTACAACATGCTGTTCGTCCACGCGTCTTCCCACGTGGTACTCGACGCCACGACCGCGATGGATCAGTTCGTCTTCTCCAAGGTTAACTGGAAGGACAACATGATTCACCGTTTCTTCGTGGGCCTGCGCCTGACTACCTATATTTTCCAGATCACGCTCGAGGGGTTGTTCTCCAACCAGGATCTGCACATGTTCAATTTCAAGCTGGGGTTCGACTACTAGTCGAGGATCTCCATTGCCTGGCTTTGCCGAACTGGTGCTGATCCTGATCGTGGTGCTTGTCATCTTCGGCGCCGGCAAGTTACCGGTTATTGCCACCGCCGTTGGAAAAGCCATCGTCAAGATGCGCGCCGGGTCCGACCAGGAGTCTGCTGAGCGAAAAGAAGAGCGGGAAGACTCCAGGCACGAGTAACGAATTATATCACTGATCCTCATTCCCGCCGTCGCCCAGCATTTCTTTGGCTTGCAGCAATCTCTCGGCCTCGGCCCGCACAAGTGAGTGCAGGCCATGGTCACGCGTTATCATCCGCAGATCCTTGCGCAGCAAAAACCCGGCCAGCTTTATCGAAAGGTCGGTCGGCGTGTAGGGATTGCAGATCAAGGCCATGCGCACCTTGTAGCGTCCGCCCCAGCGGCTGGAGTAGATCTCACGCTGTATGATATCGCGGGCCGGCCGCCTGGCTGCCAGGCGAACCACGTCCTGCTCGACGAGACGCGGGTTGCGCAACAGGTTGCAGACGACTGACGGATCGCTATCAAGCAGCAGGCGATCGAGGTGCCCGCGATTTTGCCCCCGAGCCAAATACTTGCGCCTGCCAAGGGTGATACGTGACATCTCGAGATCGGAGGGAACCTCGTGCAACTCCAGTGGCCCGCGCATGGGTGTGGCAACCGTCAATAGGTGCTTGACGGCCTCGTTTTCTTCGTCACCCGCCAGACGATAAACCTCGGCCAGCACTTCGTATAGTTCGTCCTGCTTCTGCCCTACAAGCACGGCCGAGTGAACTGCGTCCAGTATGTCGAGACAAGCTTTGTCACGGCGCAGCATCCCGTCCAGCACGCGCGAAAAGAAACCTAGAATGTCCTGCGCTTCAGCTTGCCGCACCCACTCGACCAGCACCTCGCAGCGCATGGCCGCTTCGGGCAGTGCTCGCAGGCGCTTGATCATCGGATGATCAGTCATGCATTATTGGTCTGCTGCCGGTTTCTTGGCCGCCGGTTGCTTCTTCCGGGGTCTCCGGTTCGGGGGGGAGGCCCAACAGCGGATCCGTGCTCGACTTTGCCTCGGCCCGGAACTCCATACCGTGCATCTCGTCGGGATGGTCGAAGAATACGACCATAAAGGCAGCCTTTCCTCCAGGCGCCAAGGAAGGCCCGGTCCCCTGTCCGAGCTTCCTGCGATAGGCCGCGTCGACGGCTGGACCGTCCAGCATCTTGTAGACTTCTTCAGGGGTAAAGGTCAATCCGGCCGGTATCGTCTTGCGATAAGCGACGTGCCCCTGTTTGTTGACCAGCATTGCCGTGACGGCCACCGGCTGCTTTTCGCTGTCCGTCGGATTTTCGACCTCTCCCCAAAGAACGACCAACGGGTGTCCATCCTGGTTTGGATAGATCGTGTTGTCTATTTTCTCAACGATGAGTTCCCCCGCAGTGGTTTGCAAGGAGGATCGCCCAGTGAACGCTTGTACATATGTGGACCATGCTGTCAGATCCGGCTTTCCTCCACTGCGGTATGCGACGAACAAGAGAATCGCCATCAATAAACCGATCACTCCGAAGCCGATCTTATACAGCCACATCGAAGGCGGCCGCAGCGCATCGTGATCAGCGGGCTTGGTCAAGGCCATCGGGGCCGGCGACGCAGGTTGCGACTGGGCGGGTGCGCCGCCGGGCGTGGCAGCGTTCGGGACCAATGTCTTGGTGGGAGCTGGTGGCTCGGGCAGGTCTTCGCCTGTAAGCTTGCCATCCTCGCCAAGTTGCAAACCAGACGATTCAGACACGTCGTCCTCCGCGGATGTGTCAAGCTGGCCGAAGGGATCGTTGTCCGTAAGGTCACCGCCAAAATCCGTTGGTGATTGATCGATCGCCTGATCGAGGCTGGCAAACGGATCGGTACTCTGTGCGGCGTCAGGCGGGGGCGCCGTCACCACACTCGATGTGCTCGAAGCAGCGTCAATGGAGGCAAAGGGATCATCGGCAGATCCCTGATCGCCGACAGCTTCCGGCGGCTTTGGCAATGCCGCGAATGGATCTCCAAGATCTCCGAATAGATCGGTCGTAGGTTTACCCACCGCTTCGCCGGACACCGGATCCAGAGTGGAGGATGGCTGTCCTGCATCGACCCCGTCAAGGCCCCCGGAGGACAAACTCGAAGGAGAATCTGAAATGTCGATTCCGGCAAATGGATCATCCAGCCTTGGACTGGGTGGCGAAGCAGGTGTCTTCTCCCGGGGCGCCGGTGGCTTGGCCGAGGGCGCCGGCGGCTTGGCCGGGAGCGCAGATGGCGCAGGTCCTTCCGACTCGAGCGCCCCAAGATCGCCAAATAAGTCATCAGAAAGATCGGATCGCGCCCCGGCCGGAGACGGAGGCAAGTGCGGGCTCATTGCTGCCTCGCGCCGGGGAGCGGGAGGAGGAGGAAGGGGAGCCCTTGGGGTCACTGAAATAGGCGGCGTCGCGGGAGCCTGAGGCTTCGGCGGCAACGACGAAGGGGCCGCCGGCAAAGGTGATTGCGCCGGCGGCGAGGGAGGCGAAGGCGCCCTGAACGCATCATCAGAGTCCAGATCGATCTGGTCGGCCAGACTCTTGCGTCCATCTCCGAGAGGGGATGGCGGAGGCACGGGAAACTTCGGACGGACTGCCGCAGGCGCTGGCGCAACCCGTGTCGGCCTGGAGAAAACGTCACCGGCACCGGCCGTGATACTCGGCATTGACGGAGGTGGCTCGGCCACCTTGGTCGGCGCTTTGAAAACCGAATCGGGCACACCCCGGCCATCGGGAAAGACGGCTTTATTTTGCGTTTCCCCGAAGGCATGCACCCTGGGCTCGTCGAGTTCGGCCACACCACTCTTCTTGACCATGAACAGGTGCTTACACTTGGAGCAGCGAACCTTGACGCCGCGATCTGTAACTTTCTCGTCGGCTATCTTGAACTTCGTTGAGCAGCGGTTGCATTCGACTATCATTTATCACTCCCGGATCGCCCCCATCATGCTCTATTACCTTTATAGAATCAAGTATTGACATCCTGTCTGTGATAGCCCAGGGATTATGTCCTACGCAACTGCCCTGCGAAAATGTCCTATATGGGACGACTAGCTATGACCGACAGGGAGCTACAAAGACTACATGTTCTTACAGTCGTTCTTGAGGGGCAGCT
>Ga0307378_10000214_pt1 | contig 108034 bp, 95 predicted proteins | sample UN1MG_FD_202238 | JGI IMG/M metagenome (GOLD analysis project Ga0307378, IMG submission 202238) | Soil microbial communities from Risofladan, Vaasa, Finland - UN-1 | ecosystem: Environmental > Terrestrial > Soil > Coastal area > Acid sulfate soil | place: Finland: Risofladan, Vaasa | collected...
GGATGCTCCACGTGCCGATCGCTACCACCCACCCTTGCGAAGGTTGGCAAGCAGTTCTCAGGCCGAAAGTGTCCGCGTTCACCCGGAGCCTTCGCCTGGGTCAAAGGGGCCAACCTTCCCGCAGGCTCCACGTGTCGATCGCTACCACCCACCCTTGCGAAGGTTAGCAAGCAGTTTTCAGGCCGAAAGTGTCCGCGTTCACCCGGAGCCTTCGCCTGGGTCAAAGGGGCCAACCTTCCCGCAGGCTCCACGTGCCGATCGCTACCACCCACCCTTGCGAAGGTTAGCAAGCAGTTTTCAGGCCGAAAGTGTCCGCGTTCACCCGGAGCCTTCGCCTGGGTCAGGTGATGCGCAACCTTCGCAAGGGTTCCGCTAGAAAAGTGCCTGGCACCTCAGCACAAAGTCAGATACAACAACAGCGCGGTCAGGCTATAGCCGTCTTTCAACGACTTATCCGCGATCATCTCCCGGATCTCTGGCTTCGAGACCCACCGATACTCTTCCACCTCGTTGCGGTCAAAAACGCCCGTGCCCCTCGTCGCCCGACTGCGCACGACGTGAAACACCTGGTTCGAGATGCCGTTCATCGGATAGAAGGTATAGACCCACTCGTGATCGCTGGTCTCATAGCCGGACTCCTCCAGCACCTCCCGTTTCGCGGCCTCCAGGATCGACTCGCCCGGATCGACGATCCCCGCGGGCACCTCCCACTCGATGGTGCCAGTGGTGTAGCGATAGACGTGTACCAGCAGAACCTGGCCCTGAGCGTTCTCCACCAGGACGGCGACGGCTTCCTTTTCGAATTCCAGGACGTGGTGCTTCTCGATGATCCGGCCGCCGGGGAACTGGACCTTGTCGACGTACAGGTTGACCCACGGGTTTTCGTAGATGACGGTTCGGGAGAGTCTCTTGGGTTTCATAGAATCCTACTGCATGGGACGCCCTCGGGACGAGGGCTGGGAGCTTTTGCCCACCAGGCGCCGTATTGCATGGGACGCCCTCGGGACGAGGGCTGGGAGCTTTTGCCCACCAGGCGTCGTATTGCATGGGACGCCCCCGGGACGAGGGCTGGGAGCTTTTTGTCTAGTATTTCTTCACGACGGCCCGGTAGGCCGTCGGCTGGCGACACTGCAGGATCTGCGTCTCCTCCCGGTGCTGCCGCACCTCGTCCAGGTCGAATCGCGCCACGGCATAGCCCTCGGTCGGCTCCTCCACGCTGGCGTAAACCTGCCCTCGGGGGCCGACGATGCCGCTCTGACCAAAGAAGGTGTACGAGGGTTCCTCTCCCACCCGGTTGGCGGCGGCCACAAAGACCGCGTTCTCGTAGGCCCGCGCCAGCAGGTAGGCCCGCCATTCGTCGGCGTTGGGCTGCTCCCAGTTGGCGCACACCACCAGCAGCTCAGCCCCTTCAAGCACCATGCTGCGCGCCACCTCCGGGAAGGCCAGGTCCCACCCGATCATCAGCCCGACGGTCCCAAACGCCGTCTGGAACGTATCGAGCCGATAGCCGGGCCGGAAGGCCATCCGCTCCTCTCCCCGCAGGTGCACCTTGTGGTACTGGCCGATCAGGTCACCATCGGGACCGACCAGGATGGCGGTGTCGTAGAGAATGCTCTCGACCTTGTCCTTGCTGACCATCCCAAAGGCGACGTGGACGCCGAACTCGCTTGCCCGCTGGGCGATCAGGTTGACGGTGGGGCCCGGGACGCGCTGGGCCAGCTCAGGGAAGCGCGGCCCGATCTCGTACCCCGTCGTGACCAGCTCCGGGAAGACAATCAAGTCCACCGGCTGCTCGGTCGAGACGCGAGCGATGAACTCGCTCATCTTGACCAGGTTGTCTTCCATCTGGCCCAGTTCGGGCTTCATCTGTACCGTAGCAACGGAAATCTCACTCATCGTCGATAATCCTCCAGGTGTTAAGAAATACGATTCATGTGCACGAATCCACCTCCGACCCCAACCGCAACTCGAATATCCAGAGGTCGTGGTCTCGGCTGTGCTCGTAGCCAGCCGCTTCGACGGCTGCGATCAACCTCGGCTCGTCCACAGGCCTGACGTTCACCTCAGCGCAGCCCAGTTGCGCGGCCAGCCCCCGTGTCCCCCGTAGGATGGCGACCAGCGCCCCCTCTGCGCCATCCACGTAACCGACGTCGAGCGCCTCTGCTTTCTCCGTCCCATAGATCAACATCAGCGCAGACGCACCATCGTGGGCGTCCATCCACCAGACGTCACCGGCTGCCAGGTGGCGTACCAACCGCTCGCGAGTCAGGTTCTGCCACGTCCACAAGGACTCGTACAGTCCACCCGCTGCCTGGTAGCACGGGGACTCGCCGACCAGTGCCCATGCCGCCGGGAAGTCCGCCTCGGTCAGATGGCGGAGAAGTGGCGCATCGGCGACAGGCAGTGAATCGGCCCGGTAGCACCGATAGGTTGCCACGTGGTGGAAGCCATCGCGCGCAGCGAGGCGGTGTATCGGTTCGTTGAGTGAATGGGTCCCCAGGCGCAGCGTGCCGCGCCCGGCCTGGCGCGCCTTCTGGGCCAGGTGGGCCTGCAACTGCCCGGCGATTCCCTGCCGCCGGTGAGCCACGTCCACCCGCAGCCCCTCCAGCCACCACTCATCGTCGGCCAGGCGGCTGAGCTTGGCAAATCCGACCGCCCGGCCTTTGAACTCTGCCACCGCGAGTTGACCGTGAGGGTCGGCCGCCCACTCATCCCACGCCTCAGGGACATAGTCCGCGCTCCATTCAGCGCAGATCCCCTCCACGGCAGACCTATCCGTCGTCCGCGCCGGTCGAATCCGAACTTTCGACACCCTGATCCTCCAGTTGTTCGACCTTCTCCTGCAGACGAGACAGCGCTGCCTTGCCCGCTCGCGTGAGCAGCCCGGGTTGAGGCGGTGCCACTTCCTCCTCCGGTTCGGCAAACGGGTCGCGATCGTAGAGCCGGCAAAAGACGTAGCGGCCTACCACGCGCAGCGTCGCCAGAACCGGGGCGGCGAGCAGCATCCCCAGGATACCGGCCAGACTGCCTCCGACGATGATGCCGATCAGCACAACAAGCGGATGCAGGTTGAGGCTGCTGCCCATGACGCGGGGCAGGAGCAGGTTGCCCTCGACCTGTTGGATCACGAGGTATGCGCCGGTGACCAACACCGCGAACCAGAAATTGCTCAGCGGCAGAAAGCTGGAGCCCTGGAACAGCGCCAGCAGCAGCGCCGGAATCAGCGCGACGATCGGGCCGAGGTTGGGCACGAACTCGGCCACGCCTGCAATCAGCCCCAGCACCACCGCGTAGGGAAGCCCGACGACCATACACACGACGGTCGTGATGGCAACCATCAGCAGGCCCATCACCAACTGGCCACGCAGGAAAGCGTTCCACACGTGCGTGATCTGCCGGCGCAGGCGCACAAAGTCGTCGCGGTAGCCGGGGGGAGCCAGATCGTCCAGTTGCTCGACCAGGCGATCGCCATCCTTGACCATGTAGAAGGCGGCGATCAGGATAATGATCAGCCAGATGGCTCCCGAAGCGATCTGGAACACGACGTCAATCGTGCCCTGCGCGACCGAGGTCACAAAGGAGCGCAACATCGCGCTCAGTTCCCCATATACGTCGCTCAGGTCCAGCGCATAGCCGCCGATCTCCACAGGCCGCTCAAAAAAGTCGCCGAGGTCGGTGATGATACCGATAAAGTCGATCTGCAAGGCGCGCACAGCCCGCGAGATGCTCGGGACGACAGTCACCGGCGCAGCCACCATGCCCAGCATGCCTATGATCAGAACCACGAAGACGAGCGCCGCCGCCAGCCCGCGCGAAAGGTGGAGACGGTCGGCCAGGAAATCGACGATCGGGTCCAGGACGAAGGCCACCAGGAACGCAATCACCAGCGGGGGTATCACGGCGCGAAAGCGGTAGAGCACCAGCGCCAGCAGCACCAGGATGACCACTACGACTGTGCGCTTGGTGGACCTACTCCAGTGGTGCTCCGATTCAGCCATCAGACAAATTCCTCCTCCTGCTACTCATCCCTGCACACGCACCGTCCACGGGGCCAGCGCCCACACCCGCTCGCGTGCCAGGCGGCCAGGCAAGACCTGGCTGAGCAGTGCGTCAAGCAGCCCCCCCGGGCCAGCCACTATCGAATCCTTCTCCCCTCCGAGGGGGAAGGAAAGGGGCAGTAGCTCGTGCCGGGGCGGACGCACCTGCACGACCGTGTACTCCCGTTCCAACTCCAGACCGGCCAACTTCTTGGCCACCGCCAGTGCCGTCTCAAAGTCGCCCAATTCGTCCACCAGCCCGATCTCAAGTGCCTGAGCGCCGGTCCACACCCGCCCGCGCGCGACTTCTTCCACCTGTTCCTCCGTCATCCCGCGCCCCTCGGCGACGCGGGCCTTGAAACGGGCATAGGCCTCGCCCAGGTCACGGCGCACGAGCGCGCGCTCCTCCTCGCTGAAAGGCGCCATCTCGGAGTAGAGGCCGGCCATCGCGCCTCGCTGCAACAGCTCGCGGCCAACTCCCAGTTTTCCATACAGGTCCGCCAGGATGAACTTGCCCCCCCAGATGCCGATCGAGCCGGTCAACGTGTGCGGGCGCGCGACGATGCGGTCCGCCAGCGCCGAGACGTAATAGCCACCGGAGGTGGCCTGTCCCCCCATCAGCACGACCACCGGTTTGCGCTCCCGTAGCCGGCGCACCTCGCGACAGATCAGGTCGGAAGCCAGCGCCGAGCCGCCGGGCGATTCAACGTGGAAGATGACCGCCGCAATGCGCTTGTCGGCCTCGGCGCGGCGCAGCGCCTGCACGATCGTCTCCGCCCCCGCCTGAGCCTCGCCAAAGGGAAGCGGGATCGGGACAGGGGCACGGCGGCTGCGGCCCGGCACGATGAGTCCCTCCAGTGACACCACGCCGACGAGCTGGCGCGTGGTCCACGTGACCGGCTTGTGAAGCCAGCGGGCGGCCTCCTGCCAGGTGAACAGCGAGGTGCTTGTCCCATCGCCATTCCCCTTGCGACGGTCGGGGCCCGACCGCGGACGGTCGGGAGGTCCAGAAACCGGCCCTGCGGACGACGGGAGGTATGCAGGCAACTCGTCCTCGTACAGCACCGCGTCGACCAGCCCTGCATCGACCGCCTCGGCGGGCGTGAGAGGCATGGCATCGATCAATTCGCGCACCCGCGCCGGATCCAACCCGCGCCCCTCGGCGATGGCAGCGACGAGTTCGTCAAAGAGCGAATCGAGGACGGCGTCCAGCATCTCCCGGTGCGGCTCGGTCATGGTCGAACGGCGAAAGGTATCGGGTGAGACTTTGTATTCGGCGATGGCCTCGAGGTCGGCTTCGACCCCAGCCAGCGCCAGCGTGTCCTTGAGAAACATCGCTTCGGCCCGCAGCCCCAGCACAAAGAGGCGGCCAGACTGGGGCAGGATCACCTCGTCGCAGGCCGACGCCAGGTAATAGTCCCAGGTGGTTGCGGAGGGCAGCCAGGCGACGAGCCGCTTGCCCTCCGCGCGCAGGCCGAGCAGCATGCGACGCAAACTGTGGAGTGTGGACGGCCCGGCCCGGAGCGGGCCCAGGCGCAGCACCACGCCGTGGACGCGCCGGTCGTTGCCGATCATCTCCACCACCGACTGCACGTCCTGCAGGCTGGCATCTGAGGGAAAGAGCGACAGCCGGCTGAAGGGGAAAGGCAACGGATCACGCCGGACCGTTCGTTCCGGGTAGGAGCCGCGAAGCGACAACACGACCCAGTCGAGCCCCTTGCGGCGCAGCGAGCACAGGAGGTTGCGTCCCGCCAGAGCGGTGTTGCGCAGCAGGTCCCGGGGCCTCATCGGATCCCCTCCTCACCCTTCAGCAACTGCAACAGCCCATCCGGATACAAGGGAGGGCCACCCTCTCCTTCAAACGTGCGCAGCGGCATCCAACTGGCCGGAAAGCACTGAACCTCCTCGTGCACCGTAAAGCTCTCTCGCTCATAGAAAGATGGATCGGCCAGGTCAACCTCGAAGAGCAGGCAGATCTCGTGCCCGCGCTCGCCGTTGGACGTAAAGATGTTCTCCACCGTGGCCAGATAGCGCACATCAGCCAGTTCGGCGCCCAGCTCCTCGCGGAACTCGCGCCGGACCGCGTCGTGGCCATGCTCCCCGAACTCGATCCCTCCGCCCAGCGGCCGATAAAAGACCTCGCCCTTGACGTGGTCGTGGCCTTCAAAGACCAACAGTTCATCGCCGCGCCAGGCGATACCCAGCGCCAGCGGCCGGATGTGTCCCGGCCGCACCATCTCCTCGCCGGCTTCGCCCATCATACCAGCCGCAGTCCCGGCAGGACGTCCAGGTCCCAGCCGGCCCGCTCGCCAGCGACGTAGCGCCGGTACGCGCAGGCGCCCACCATCGCCGCGTTGTCGGTACACAGAATTGGCGGCGGATAATAGACCGGCACGCCGACCCGATCGGCGGCCGTCGCCCGCAGCGCCTGGTTGGCCGAGACGCCGCCGCAGAGCAGCGCGGCCGTCACGCCGAACTCCTCCGCCGCACGTGCCGTCTTAGCCGACAGCACGTCCACGACCGCCGCCTGGAAACTGGCCGATAGGTCCGCCAGGAGGCGACCCTGAGGCGGATCGCTGTACCTCTGGACCACGCGCAGCACGGCGGTCTTGAGCCCGCTGAAGCTGAAATCATAACTGTCATTCAGCCAGGCACGGGGAAATCGAAGGGCCGCCGGGTTGCCGTCCCGAGCCGCCCTCTGGATCGCCGGCCCGCCGGGATAGGGAAGCCCCAGCAGCCGCCCCACCTTGTCGAAGGCCTCGCCCGCCGCGTCGTCGAGCGTGCCGCCCAGGTACTCGTACTGGCCGTGGTCGTGCACCAGCACCAACTCGGTGTGGCCGCCGGAGACGATGAGCGCCAGCAGTGGGAACTCTAGCCCCCGCCCCTCCCCAGGCCCCCGCGCCTGCGGGGGAGGAGTCGCCGCACGCTCGCTTTCCACCTCCAACCAGTGGGCATAGATGTGCGCCTCCAGGTGGTTGACCCCCAGCAGTGGCAGCCCGCGCCCCAGCGCCAGCCCCTTGGCGGCGTTGACCCCCACCAGAAGCGAGCCCGCCAACCCCGGCCCGTACGTCACGGCCACGGCGTCCAGGTCATCAAAGCCCAGGTGGGCCTCACGCATGGCCTGCTCGATCACGGGCACGATGGCCTCGACGTGGGCGCGGGAGGCGATCTCGGGAAACACGCCGCCGTAGCGGGCGTGGAGTTCGACCTGCGAGGCGACGACGTTGGAGAGAATACGCCGCCCATCCCCAATCACGGCCGCGGCGGTCTCGTCGCAGGAGGTTTCAATCGCCAGGATACGGGTCACGGCCATAGCTCACTGTACCTCAATCACCAGATCTTTGGGAAAATCGGTCAGGTTGTGAACCCCGCCATCGGGATCGATCCACAGGTCGTCCTCGATGCGGATGCCAAATCCCCGGTCAGGGTAGTATAGCCCCGGCTCGCAGGTGAAGACGTGGCCGGGTTGAAGCACGTCGGTGTTGCTCGGCACGTCGCCGAAGCGCGGCTCCTCGTGCACCGCCAGCCCCAATCCGTGGCCCAGGGAGTGCACGTAGCCCACCTCGGTCCTGGAGTCGCTGGCGACGGTGGGGTGACCCCGGCTCTCGAAGAACTCGCACGTCATCTGCTGGTAGCACCGGGCCTCCGTCCCAACCTCGTAGGCTTCGAGCAATTTGGCCTGGCATTCGTACACGTCCCGATACGCCTTCTCGATCTCTGGCGGCGCATAACCCAGGCAGAAGGTGCGGGTCACGTCGGCAAAGTACCCCCCGCCCACCTCGCGCGGAAAGATGTCAAAGACGATGGTTTTTCCCAATGCCAACACATCGTCGGGGCTGCCCTTGCTGTGGGGAATGCCCGCGTCGCGCCCGATGGCGAAGATGAAGCCTTCGGGATCTTCGAGTCGCTGCTCGGCGATGAACCGGCTGATCTCCTCGTGCACTCGCCCGATGGTCAACGGCGTGCCGTCGGCTTCTACCAGCACCTCGTCTTTCACCCAGTGCACCTGGAGAAACTCGACGGTGCGGGCCACGACGTCGCAGGTGCGCCGTCCCATCTCCCGGATGCGCTTGGCCTCGTTGGAATCCTTCGTCGCACGGGCCGCGTCGATCGGCGTCACGTCCAAGTCGCCGTGGACCTCGATGCCCTCCAGTTGCGCGTCCAACGCGTTGAGCAGCACCCAGGCGCGACCCTGATCCGCCATCCCGTAGAAACCCACCCGGCCACGCACGCCCAGGTCGGCGAACATGCGGCGGTACAGTTCGACGACGGCGGCCAGCCGGTCACCTTTCTCGCGGAGGATGCCCACAAAGTCGTACTTGCCCATGTTCACGATAGCAAGCCCGCTGGCGGCTGCCTCGTCTCTTTCAATCGGCGAGCACACCAGCACGGGCTCCTCGCCCCGCCTCTTGATCACGTACCCGCCCGAGACTCCAGCGCCGTTGGTCATATAGTACATGGCAGGGTTGCCGTGTGTGCCCCCCCCAACGGTCACTGCATCCAGCCCGCGCTCTTCCATCAAGTGGTCCAGGTCTTGTTTCATCCGTGCTACCCTCCCATAGCTTATGCGGACTTTTTCGGTCCAGCCTTCCACAAATGTTCCATATAGACTCGTCTGCCGCTAGCCAGCTATTTTGCCTGCTCCCACTCCCGACGTGATACTCCTGCCTGCCTCAGTATCCGGGCCAGCAGATCGGGTCCGACTTCCCGCCGGTGTGGATTGGGGATTGTCAACACCAGATCGCCCTTGATCATATATGGATGCTTGCCACCAGAGAATGGACCCTCGAAACCCAACTCTCCAAGCCGCTGCACCAGCTCCGACCATTTCACAGGTGACAGTTTAGGCATGCGCAGGCATCTCCTCAAGCAGGCGAATGGCCACTCCTTCAATAGGCGGCAGGTCCAACCCACGCTGCAACCGTACAATGATCCAGCCTTCGAGTACCTCCTCCAGGTTCCGGCGACATTCCTCCAGCGTTTTACCCGTTGCCCAAACTCCCGGACAGGCAGGAATCTCGCCATAGTATGGCTCGTCATCGTCAATGATCTCGTAGTGGGCCTTCTCCATGGCCTTCTGGATGTACTGAACGATCATCTCGTCACCTCCACAATCACCCTCACCAGTTCCCGCTCCTCCTCCGGCAACACCGTGCGCGGGTCCAGCACCACCCGACCCTCCTCGATGCGGGCCACCACCGGCGGGTCGCTGGCCCGCAGCGCAGCCGCCAACTGATCGGGGTGCGCCACCGGAAGCGCGACCAGTTTCGTCGGCAGCGTCTCGCCGGGTAGGCTGCCCCCGCCCACCGTCGAGTGCCCGTCCACGACCTCGGCCGGGACGCCAGCGCGCCGCAGATTGCGCCGCCACCGGCGCGCCCGCCGCTCAATCTCTGCCACGGAGGTGGCGATCATCCGCCAGACCGGGACCTCGCCGGTGGCCTCGTCCTTCAGGTAGTGCAGCAGCGTCGCCTGCAGGCCGGCCAGGCAGAGCTTGTCGGCCCGCAGCGCGCGCGCCAGCGGATGGCGCTTGAGCGGCTCCACGTACGCCGCCTGCCCGACGATGATCCCGGCCTGCGGGCCGCCCAGCAGCTTGTCGCCGCTGAAACAGACCACTGCCGCACCCGCCGCGACGTCCTCCTGCACCATCGGCTCGTGCGCCAGCCCAAACTGAGCCGTGTCGAGCAGCGCGCCACTCCCCAAGTCGTCCATCACCGGCAGGCCGCGCTCTGCACCCAGCGCGACCAGCTCGGGCAAGGATGGCTCGGTCGTGAATCCCAGGATGCGGAAATTGGAGTGGTGCGCCCGCAAGATCAGCGCCACGTCCTCGTGCGCCTCCAGCGCTGCCGCGTAGTCGCGCAGGTGGGTGCGGTTGGTCGTGCCCACTTCGATCAGCCGCGCCCCGCTCTGCGCCATCACATCGGGCACACGGAAGCCACCGCCGATCTCCACCAGTTGTCCCCGCGAGATGACCACGCCCCGGCCCTGCGCCAGCCCGGTCAGCGCCAGGAGCACCGCCCCGGCGTTGTTGTTGACCACAAGCGCCGCCTCCGCCCCGGTCAGCCCGCACAGCAGCCGTTCCGCGTGCACCGTGCGGTAGCCACGCCGTCCTGCCTGCAGGTCGTACTCCAGCGTGGAATAGCTCCCGCCGGCCGCCTCCATCGCCGCCCGTGCGGCGGCCGAGAGGGGAGCTCGCCCCAGATTGGTGTGGATGACGACACCGGTGGCATTGACGACCCGGCGCAGCGTCGGGGCCAATCGCTCCCGCAGGCGGGCCCCCGCCCGCGCCACCAACGCCGCAACGTCCGGCACGTCCGCACCGGCCCGCACGTCATCGCGGACCAATTCGAGCGTCTCGCGCAGCCCATCCACCGTCTGGCGGTGGCCGTAGGCGGCGATCAACGCCTGTACAGCCTCCTCGCCGAGCAGCCGGTCCACGCTGGGGAGTTGACGTAATTTCCCGATGTTCATTCGTCTCCACCGTTGATCACTGGTCATTCTGCCGATCTGTATTATACTCCGAAACAGGTCAGAGCAGAAGGGCAAGGAGACTGGCAACTCAAGGCAGTTTGACTTGAAAGCAGGATAGTGGTACACTACAAGCAGCAGGGCGGGCCACAGCATTGGGATTCTGACCTGCGTCGGTTTGCCAGTGAAGCAGGTGAAAGGGAGGCTCATCGAATGGCAGAAGAGAAAAAAGTAGTCGTCTGCATTGAGGACGAGCCCGAGATGATCGATCTGGTCAAACTGATCCTCGGGCGCAAGGGGTTCGATCTCATCGGCGCCGTCGGTGGTCGTGAGGGTCTGGAGACAGTGCGTACACTCAAGCCCGACCTCGTTCTGCTGGACCTGATGATGCCGGACATGGACGGTTGGGAGGTCTATCAGCAGATGAAAGCAGACGACGAACTGAAGGACATCCCAGTTGTCGTCGTCACTGCCAAGGCGCAGAGCATCGACAAGGTGCTAGGACTCCACATCGCCAAGGTGGATGACTATGTGACCAAGCCGTTCGGTCCGCAGGAACTGCTGCACAGTGTGAGAAAAGTACTGGGGCTCCCCACCCAAGCATGACGGTTCGCGCCGTCGTCTTCACGGGGTCCCATTCGCACGATCTGAGCATGTTGCGCTTGGTGACCAAGTGGCGATGTGTCGAGCTTTTGAGAATCGTTCCAGCAGGATTGAAGGGCGGTGGTGAGGGGACAATCCCGCAGCCATCGCCCATTGGTTTCTGAAGAGGCTACTCTATGGACAGGAGGAAAGGCGGGCCATGGAACTCGTGGTGGTGCAGATTGACAAGCCGGAGGCTGTGAATCTCATTCTGGGCCAATCGCACTTTATCAAGACGGTGGAGGACATACACGAGACGCTGGTATGCAGCGTTCCGGGCATCAAGTTTGGCCTGGCCTTCTGCGAGTCTTCGGGGCCAGCACTGGTACGCGCCAGCGGCACCGACGATGATTTGATCGAACTGGCGAAGCGGAATGCGCTGGCGCTGAGCGCGGGGCACAGTTTCATCGTCTTCCTGGGCGAAGGATTCTACCCGGTTAACGTGTTGAACGTGGTCAAGACGGTGCCCGAAGTGTGCCACATCTTTTGCGCCACGGCCAACCCGGTTGAAGTCATCCTAGCCGAGACCGAGCAGGGGCGCGGCATCCTCGGCGTAATCGATGGCGCTCACACGAAGGGTATCGAAACGGAGAATGACGTTGTTCAGCGCAAGGACTTTCTCCGCATGATCGGCTACAAGCTGTAGCAGTTCCGCAGCCATCCCCCACCGACAGATGTGATGGACGCCAGCGCTGCACTGCAGATGTTTCTCAACGCTCATCGGCTAAAGTGCATTCCGCGCACCGGTTGGGTGATGCGAGGCATCGCTGGCGCCGAGAGCGTGGCCGATCATAGCTTTGGTGTGGCCTTCATCTCCCTGATCCTGGCCGAGATGGTCGATCAGCCCCTGGACAAGGCCAAGCTGTTGACCATCGCGCTGCTCCACGACCTGCCGGAGAGTGTGATCGGTGATGTAGCCACTCCGGCAGCAGCCTATTTTCCCCCTGGCGCGAAGCGGAACGCCGAGACAGGGGCTTTGGACGAATTGTTGCACGGGCTCCCCTGCGCTGAGCATTGGCACTCCTGGTGGCAGGAATTCGAGGCAGGAACGAGCGTCGAGGGGCGACTCGTCCGCGATGCCGACCGGCTCGACATGCTCATTCAGGCGCACGTCTACGAACAGACGACGGGGAATCGCCGGTTGGCAGAGTTCTGGCCTCCTGCAGGCGAATCATCTTTTGAATTCTCTGCCGCACAGGCGCTGTACAGGGAGCTTGTGGAGCTACGCCAACGGCCTACACGACGCGGTGACTGCACATAGCAATGTGGATGACGGTGTGGAACGAGACACGGGGAGAGCGATTGCTAGGGCGTGTCCGCCGCTGTGCCAGTTTCCTCTGTCGCCTGCGCGGGCTGACCTTCCGGCGAACGCTGGGCGACGACGAGGGGGTGTTGCTGGTAGGCCGCCAGGAGAGCCGCGCCGACACGGCCATCCATATGTTCTTCGTCTTCGTTCCCATCGCCGCGATATGGGTGGACCGGACCGGGCGGGTGGTAGACGCACAACTGGCGCGCCCGTTCCGCCCACTCTACGTCCCGCGTGCGTCAGCTCGGGACGTGTTGGAGGGACCACCAACGTTGTTGGAGCGGGTGCAAATCGGAGATCAACTGCGCTTTGGAGGACCGCGAGGTGAATCGTAGGTTCATCGTTGCCCTGGCTATCCTGGTGTGGATCGGGGCGTCAGCCGTGCCGGTACAGGCCCAGTCGGGCGGGCCGACTGCGCAGACGCCAGTGCCGCAGACGCCAGCGTCGCAGACGCCAGCGTCGCAGACGACGGTGCACATAGTGCAGCGAGGTGAGACGCTGTTCTCCATCGCCCGGCAGTACGGGTTAACGGTAGATGGCCTCGCCCACACCAACGGCATCCCTGACCCCCGGCAGATTTACGTCGGTCAGCGGCTCGTCATTTCCGGAGGCAGGGGGGCTGTCGATGCGACAATGACAATGCCCCATGTAGTCCAGGCGGGCGACACGTTGGCCTCTATCGCCAGGCGCTACCTCACCACCTGGCAGACACTGACCCAGGCCAATGGTCTGCTCTCTCCTCACGCGATCTATGCAGGGCAGATTATCCAGGTACCAGTACTCAACACACCTGCCGGCGAGGAGGAAGCGCCCCGTCCATCGATAATCGGGGGCGTGGCCTACATCGTACGTCCCGACGATACGCTGCTCCGCATCGCGCTGCGCTATGGTGTCTCGCCCTGGACACTGGCGGCTGCCAGCCGCGTTGCGAACCCGGCACTGATCCATCCAGGGCAGGAACTGGGCATCCCTGGCGAAGGGGCTGGCTTGTTGCCTGAGCCCTTTGCCGCTGTCGAGGTCCGGCCACTGCCAGTGGCGCAGGGAACGACCATGGTGATCACCGTGCGCACAACAGAACCGGTCACACTGGAGGGCGGGCTATTTGGACAGGAAGTGCGCTTTGCCGAGGCAAGGGGCATATATTACGGGCTGGTGGGGGTCCACGTGTTCACAGAGCCAGGCCTATACGAGCTGGAGTTGAAAGCTGTAGACGGTCGAGGGCGACACACGACGATCACCACAGGGGTCATCGCCGAGGATGGGCGCTTCGGATATGAGCGGATTGATCTGCCTGCCAGCCGAACCAGCCTGCTCGATCCGGCGGTCATCGCCGCGGATCGTGAGCGCCTCGACGCGCTGCGCCGCACGTTTACGCCGAAACGACATTGGACGATGCCCTTCCAGCGCCCGTGCGTGGGGACGATCTCATCCTATTACGGCACTCATCGCGCCTACAGTGGAGGACCATACACCAGCTATCACAGCGGCGTTGATTTTCGAGCCCCGGGCGGGACGCCGGTGCACGCACCCGCTGGGGGCATCGTGGTGTTGGCCGACCCGCTGGCGCAGTGGGGCAATGCCATTGTGATCGACCACGGTTGGGGCGTCCTGACCGGCTACGGGCATCTCTCGGCGATCGAGGTACAGGTCGGCCAGCAGGTCTCGCAGGGTGATCTAATCGGCAAAGTGGGCAGCACAGGACTGTCGACGGGCGCACATCTGCATTGGGAAATGTGGGTTGGCGGAAATAGCGTAAACGGACTGCAGTGGTTGGAAGAGTCTTACCCCTGGACAGAGCCCGAGTGGTTGGCGATCGGTGGTTGAGGATCGGCGAACCATCCACATCATCTCCGTTGCAGGGGCTACTCTTCCTCGATCACCATCCGTGCCTCATCGACGTATCTTTCCGGCACCAGGATGCAGACCTCTCCCAGGCCATCCACTGTGATGCCGATGATGGGGCCTATGCTCTCATAGTCCAACAGCACAGGTATGCCTGCCGTCTCTAACTTGGCCTTAATCACCTGAGCTTTCAACAATCCTTGCGCCACATAGACTGAGATCAACCCAGGATGACGTGACCGCTCGCCTTGTTTCTCATGTCCTGTTTCTGGCACCTTTGACCTCCCTTGACGTCGCTCCCAGTGTGCCTCAACTCGGCATATTTGTCAAACTGGCACAAGCCTGGTATAATCGCGCAAGTAATCTAGGGCGACACGTATGTAGGAGACATGACGTTGATCCAACGCAAGACTCAGAACCCTGCTTATTGGGGTGACGAGTTCACAATTACTCCCGAGGACCTCCAGTATCTCAGCACGCTGTTGGTCGAAGAGGAACTGCCACGCTCGGCAGAGGAATTGGGCCGAGCGTTGGTCTTGCACCGTTGCCGCCAGGAAGAAGCGCTCATCGAACGTGCGATGTCCCAGGGGACTCCGTACAGGCCCAAGCGCAGGTACGAGATCGGTGAGCGAGTAGTCTTTCCAGCACTGGGCTACCGTGCGGCGGAAGTCGTCGGCGTGCGCGACGGTCACAACCCCGAGTATGGTCCATTTCGAGTCATCCAAGCGGAATTTGAAGAAGGCGAGAAGCGCGAATTTGCATCGGAATTGATGACCGATCACGTGCTCAATGACGAGTCGCAGGCTGGCAAGGCGGCAGGCGCGGAACAGCATACGCCAGAAGAACTGGCTACACTATATGGCTCACAGGTCGGGGCAGTGCTGAAGAAGGAACTCGAATCTGAACCCAGTTTTGTTCGTCTGGCCAACAAGTGGTTCCGCAAAGATCTACTGGTGGACGTGCACGTGGGCCATCTGAACCTGGCGGAGGCCGTGCTCGACATGGCAGGGGGAGGGCCACTGGTGACAGAGGCGCTGCTGGGCGACCTCGAACTGCCAGAGGAAATCACCCCCCAGTTGCGCGTCTTCTCGCTCAACTACGCACTCCAGGAGGACGAGCGGTTTGACGAGGTGGGACCAGCGGGAGAGGTGCTGTGGTTTCTGCGCCGCATGGAGCCGGAAGAGGTGCAGTCGGTCCCCACTCGCCTGCAATATCAGCCTCTGGATTATGATCCCGCGTTGCTGACCAGCGAGATGGTGGCGCTCGAGCAGGAGTTGGACGACGAGTGGTCCAACCTGAACAGTCCCGCAGAGGTACCTGAACCAGTGACGGTCGTACTGACCTATCCTCACTGGAAGTCTGGCACTTTGCCACTCTCAAGCCAGTTGGCGCGCGTGTTTCCAACCGGCCGCACGCGGCGCATTCGCTTCAGCCTGGTGGATGGCGAGACAGGAACAGAGATACCCACCTGGGTTGTGCGGGAAGGGCGCTACGTGTACGGCCTGGAAGAGTGGTATCGTGCAAACGACGTACTGGCGGGATCCTACCTGGAACTGGCGCGCGGTGAGAAGCCAGGGACGGTTGTCATTCGGCAACGTGGACGTCGCCCCAGGCGGGAGTGGGTGCGGGTCGCCCTACCAGTCGGAGGCCATCTCACCTTCGAGGTGCGCAAGAAACTCATCGCCTGCGAGTATGATGAGCTGATGATCGTGGCAGAAGAGGACTCCACAGCGATGGACGCGGTGTGGACGCGCACACACGAGCAGGAGTTGCCGCTGAGCAGATTAATCACCGAGATTTTCCCCGAACTGGCCAAGCTGAGTCCCCAGGGCACTGTCCACGCAGCTACACTGTACAGCGCGGTCAACGTTGCGATGCGCACGCCACCTGGGCCACTGCTGGCGGAGCTGGTCGTCAGCGGTGTGTATGCACCAGTGGGTGACAATTACTGGGTTCTACACAAAGGTCCTAGTGGAGTCTAGAGCTGTCGATGAGCAAGATACCAGTTCCCCCCTCGCTACCTAAACTGGTCAAGCCTACGCTTGACACGCCCTTTCACATTGACTATCGCTGGTGGGAGCGGAAGGGGATACATGTCGGCGTGGAGTTGCGAACCCACCTTTGCGAGGAACACCGCGAGGTCTTTAGCGAATACTTTGATACGGAAAAGATCGACTGGGTAGACGAGCAGACAGGTGAGGTGATGCAGATCGACGGGTTGCAACACGTTCTGCAGATCCACTGCAGCAAGCAGGCTGGATACATCAACGAAAATTTGGCGTTGGTCGATGCGATTTTCCGGGTATTTCTGGCGAATGGTAACACACCTCTGACGTGTGGAGAATTGGGCAACATCATTGGCCAGCCACCGGAAAAGATTTTGCGCACGCTGGCGGGCCACCGGATCTACAAGGGGATTCGACCCACGCAGAAAGCGTGATTGTACTCTGTGCCAGAATCTCACGCCGCGACGACTGTCGCGGCGTTGCTGTTCACCCGCGACAGTTGAAACGTTGGCAGGGAGGTGACCATGCGCGTCTTCATTTCTGGTATTATGCAGGGCTCACGCACCGATGGCGGCATTGATGCCCAGGACTATCGCCGTGAGATCGCCCAGATTGTGCGACGTCACGTCCCTGGAGTCGAGGTGCTGGACCCTTTCGAACTGCATTCCGATGGCACGGGTTACGGTCCAGCGCAGGCCAAGCAGACACTTCTCGAAATGGCTGCACTGGCAGGTCAAGTGGACGTGCTGGTAGCATACGTCCCCTCGGCCAGCATGGGAACAGCCATCGAGATGTGGAACGCATACCAGCGCGGCAGGCGCGTGTATGCCATCTCGCCACTGGCGGACAACTGGGTGGTGCGTTCGCTATCTGAGCGCGTCTTCCCTGACATGGCGGCGTTTGCGAACTTTGTCGCCAGCGGGGGCCTGAGCGGGGATGAGGCTTGACAGGGATATGCCATTCGGTTAGAATATTCCCACCGTGCCCCAGTAGCTCAATTGGACAGAGCGTCGGACTTCTAATCCGAGGGTTGCAGGTTCAAGTCCTGCCTGGGGCGCCTGATGCGGCCTTCGTGGACAGCGGAGGGTCCCGAGCGCACGGGGCGAGGAGGCTGGGGCCAGGCCCATACTGCAGCGATGGGCGCACCTGTGCTCGTGAGTGGTACCGAGCGTCACGTGTGGGGCCGGCCAATTTGCTGACGCGGCTGGTTGCGCGATTGACCCGGAGGAGATTATGAAGGTCGTCACTGTCGACGAGATGCGTCGCATCGAAGCTGCCTCGGACGCAGCAGGTCACTCCTATGCGGCGATGATGGAACAGGCCGGGCGGGCGGTGGCCGACGCCATCGCCGCACGTCGGAACGTGCGGGACAGGCAGGTGCTCGTACTGGTGGGGCCCGGCAACAACGGCGGCGATGGGCTGGTCGCCGCGCGCTACCTGGCCGACGCCGGCGCCCACGTGACGTGTTATCTGCTCAAGCCCCGCGACCCTGCCCAAGACGAAAACTTGCGCCTGGTGCAGGAACGGGGACTGACCACCGTGCTTGCGGACGAGGACGCGAAATGGCGCAGGCTCCAGCGCCTGGTCCGAGAGGCCGACGTGGTGGTAGACGCGTTGCTGGGTATGGGGACCCGCCTGCCAGTTCGAGGCACGGTGGCCAAGGCGCTGGACCAGATGGGCCGGGCGCTGGCTGCACGCCGGCAGCCTCCGCGCGAGCCATTGACCTCGCTGGCTGCCCCCGTCGCCCCTGCCGAGCGCGACTGGCCGTTCGTCGTCGCCGTGGATGGGCCCACCGGTCTGGACTATGACAGCGGGGCGCTGGACGACGCGGCGTTCCCGGCCCACCTCACGGTGACCTTTGCCTACCCGAAACGGGGACACTTTCGCTTTCCTGGTGCTGGCGCACTGGGTGAACTGGTCGTCGCCGACATCGGCACGGACCCCGCGCTGGCGGCCGACGTGACGCTGGAGGCGATCACCGCGGCGATGGCACGCGGGTGGCTTCCACCACGCCCGTTGGAGGCCCACGAGGACACCTTTGGCAAAGCGCTCGTCGTGGCTGGCTCCGTCAACCACCCCGGGGCGGCCTATCTGGCCGGAGCAGCAGCGACCCGGGCTGGGGCGGGCCTGGTCACCCTGGCGTTGCCCGCCGCGATCCACCCCATCGTCGCAGCCCAATTGGCCGAGGCAACCTACCTGTTGCTGCCCCACGAACTCGGCGTCATCGCCGCCGAGGCTGCCCACATCGTGGCTGAGCAGTTGGAAGGGCACGACGTGCTACTGCTGGGACCGGGCGTGGGACACGAGCGGGAGACGGCGGCCTTCGTCGAGCTGCTCTTGACTGGTGCAGGGGCGCGGAGACGGCTGGGCTTTGTGGGGGCTGAGGAAAGCGAGGCCCCGCCGCCCGACCTGCCTCCCCTGGTGGTGGACACCGATGGATTGAACGTCCTGGCCGAGATGGAGGACTGGCCGAAGCGGATACCACCGGCGAGTGTCCTGACCCCCACCCCCGGCGCGATGGCGCGGCTCACGGGACGCACGGTCAGTGACGTGCAATCCGACCGGGTGGCGATGGCGCAGTCGCAGGCTGCTGCCTGGGGCCAGGTGGTCGTCCTCCAGGGCGCGCATACCGTCGTGGCTGCACCCGATGGCCGGACCGCGATCGCACCCTTCGCAAACCCCGGGCTGGTTGCGACCGGCACCGGGGCTGTACTGGCAGGGGCAATCGCGGCCCTCCGGGCGCAGGGGGTGGACGCGTTCGAGGCGGCTGCAGCCGGAGCCTACCTGCACGGGCTGGCCGGGGATTTGGCGCGGGAGGAAGTGGGGGCGACAGGGATGGGCGCGGGCGACGTGGTGACACGCCTGCCCCGAGCGTGGCGACACATCGTCGGACCGTGACGCGGTGGCAAAAACCACTCACCACAAGACAACACTACCCCACACCAACTGGCCGCGTCCATGACACGACCAGTTGGCGTGGAGATGCAAATCGGCTATTTGTCCTGGTCGATCCTGAACAGACGATGGAACCAGGCTTACGCGGCCTCGGCAGCTTCTGGCGCTGCTCCTTTGCCCACAGCAGCAGCGGCCTTTTTCGTCTGCTCGACCGCCTGCGCCAACTGCTTCTGGCCTTCCTCCAGGACGACCTTGCTCTGGTGCTGGAGTTCCTCGGCACGGCGCTTGATGTCAGCGGCCACGGCCTCGGCCTTGGCACGGGCCTCGGCCAGCGTCTCCTCCCCCTTGCTCTGGAGTGCGATGCTCTTCTGCCGAATCTGCTCGCGCGTCTCCTCCCCAGACTGTGGTGCCAGGATGAGGGCCACCGCCGCACCTACCAGCCCACCGACCAGGAAGCCCGCAAAGAAGGCCCCGATCTCTCCACCGTTGTTGTCGCTCATTACCCACCTCCTTATGGCTATCTCTCCTGCTCTCCACGATCTGTCAACCCGCTGATCTCCCGCACGATGCGCCGCAACCCGGCCAGGTAGCCCGACCACTTTACCACCGGCGACACGACGCTGTGGCTGACAAACAGCGTCGTGCCGCGTACAGTCGCCAGCGTCTCGTTGGCTGCCTCCAGCATCGGCTTAATCTCGTCCCGCAGCAGCACGATCAGCGACTGCACCTGCAGCATCAGGATGATCAAGAGCACGCCGATGATCAACGTCTCGAACGCGACGAATATGATCGCCGCGTCTCGCAGCACCCCCACGACAACCGACCCAGGGCTTGGGCCGGTACCGGCGTACGTGGCCTGATATGCGTCGATGGATAGAAAGACCAACAGCACGACCAGGCCCACCAACAACAGGCCGGCGATGACCAGGCCCGTGATGAGCAGCCGCCGCGCCCGCAGTTCTGCAGGCGACGGTTCGACGACCGCAGGAGCCTCCGGCTTGGGCGGTACGGGAGATCCTATGACAGGCGTGGATTGATCGTCCATAATAAAACCATTATAGCACAGGTTGTTGGGCCTTACAAATGGCCCCACCCCCCAACACGATCTCCCCGTCGTACAGGACCAAAAACTGTCCCGGCGTGATGTCCCGCTGAGGGGAGACGAAACGCACGTGCGCCGCCCCGTGCGGCAGCGGGGTCACCGTGACGGCAGCCGCCCGGGCCCGATAGCGGATCTGGGCCGTGGCGCGGAAAGCGGCTGTGGGCGTTTTTCCGCTGACATAGTGCATCCCCTCGACCCGGCACTCGTCCTGGCCCAGTTCCTCCGCCGGCCCGACGACGAGCGCGTTCTCAGCCGGCTCTATCGCCAGCACGTACAACGGCTCCGCCGCCGTGAGCCCCAGCCCTTTGCGCTGCCCGACAGTATAGGCCGGGAGTCCCTGGTGCTGGCCCAGCACCCGCCCGGAGGTGTCACGGATGGAGCCGGGCCGGAACAGATGAGGGACCTGTTGGGCCAGGAAGCGGCGGTAGTCGCCATCGGCCAGAAAGCAGATATCCTGGCTTTCCGGCTGCTCCGCGACAGGCAGTCCGCGCTGCCGGGCGATGGCACGCACCTCATCCTTGGTCAACTCGCCCACGGGGAAGAGGACGTGGGCCAGTTGTCCCTGGTTCAGCACGTGCAGGAAATAGGACTGATCCTTGCGGGCGTCCCGACCGCGAAGAAGCTGGTAACCGCCCGCGACGTGACGCACGCGAGCATAGTGGCCCGTGGCCAGGAACCCCGCCCCCAACGCCAGGGCTCGATTCAGGAGCAGGCCGAAGCGGATCGTGCGGTTGCAGGGGACGCACGGGTTGGGCGTGCGACCGGCGGCGTACTCGGCGACGAGATAGTCCACCACCTGGGCCTTGAAGGGGGCTTTGGCGTCCATCAAGTAGAACGGGATGTCGAGTTGGTCGGCGACGCGCCGGGCCCGGCACACCGCCTCGGGCGTGCAGCAGGCGTTGGCGCGCGCGTCGTCCGGCCCACGCTCGGCCCACAGTCGCAGCATCACGCCGATGACCTCGTACCCCTGCTCGACCAGGAGCGCCGCGGCGACGGCGCTGTCCACGCCGCCGCTGAGCGCGACGACGACCCGTGGGGTAGCCCGTCTCATCCGCCCGCCCGCAGCCGTTCGACGACGGCCGGCAGCACCTCCAGCACGCGCGCCACGTCGGCCTCGTCGTTGGCGTGGCCCAGCGTGAGGCGCAGGCTGCCGATGCTCCAATCCGGGGAAAGCCCCATCGCCGCGAGGACGAACGAGGGCTCCGGTTCCCCCTCGGCGCAGGCCGCGCCGGAGCTGGCGGCGATGCCCTCCACGTCCAGGCCGAGCACGACCGACTCCCCCTCGACACCGCGGAAGGCGAAACTGGCGTGGTGGGCCAGGCGATGCACGGGATGGCCGGTCAGGCGGCTGCCGGGGATGGACCCCAGGACACCCTCGATGAGCCGGTCGCGCAGGCGGCACAGGCGGGCCGTCTCGGCCACCCGTTCCTCCTCCACCAGGCGCAGCGCAGTCGCCAGCCCCACCGCTCCGGCGACGTTGACCGTGCCCGGGCGGCGGCCGCGCTCATGGGCGCCGCCCGTGATGGCGGGCACGAGCGAGGTACCGCCCCGCACGTAGAGCAGCCCGACCCCCTTGGGGCCGTAGAACTTGTGGGCCGAAAGCGCCAGCAAGTCCACGCCGATGTCGTCCGGTTCCAACGGAATCCGGCCGGGAGCCTGTATCGCATCAGTGTGGAAGACCACGCCGCGCTCGCGGCACACCCGCCCAATTCTGAACAGGCGCTGCACCGTGCCGACCTCGTTGTTGGCCGCCATCACGCTCACCAAAACGGTATCGGGACGGATCGCGGCCGCGAGGTCGTCCGGGTCGACCTGCCCGTACCCATCGACCGGCACCCGTGCGACCTCGAATCCGAACAGGTCGCGCAGTTGGTCCACTGTCTGGCCCACGGCGCGATGCTCGATGGGGGTCGTGACGACGTGGTTGCCCCGCCCACTCTGCCGGGCGGCCCAGGCCACGCCCCGCAGCGCCAGGTTGTCGGCCTCGGTGCCAGAACCGGTGAATACGATCTCGGCAGGGCGGCAGCCCAACACATCCGCGGTGATCTGGCGGGCCTGCTCCAAACCGCCCGCGGCCGCCTGGCCGAAGGCGTGGGGCGACTCGCTGTTTCCGTAACTCTCGCTCCAATAGGGAGCCATCGCCTCGACCACCCGTGGGTCCACGGGCGTGGTCGCGGAGTGGTCCAGGTAGACGTGACGCTCAGGTGTGGCCATAGATCATCCTCCGACGTGCCAATCGGGCTGTATTGTAGCACGTGGCGCGGGTGACGTCAAACAGCGTCATAAAGGGGCTTCCGCAACAAGCCACTGACACGGCGCTGATGGCGACGAAGCCGCCCAAACAGAGACTCGAGCATCAGGTTATCCGGCGGCAACCCTGGAATGTCGCAGCAATGTAACAGGTCAGGACCGTACTCCTCCCACGTACGGTGCCAGGCCGCATGGAGGGCGGCCTGTGCCGGTCTCCGTTTCAGATCAGGCTGAAACGACTGCCGCAACACGTCCATCTCCTGCTTCACTTGCTCACTCGTCAAAGACGGCTCGGGTGTAGAGTCGGAAGGGGGCAGACTGATTCGCAGTACCTTGCTGGCATGGTAGTGATGACCGCTGTGAGAGCAATCGGGCGAATCGCACTTCTTGCTCTTCCCCGCTACAAACAACGGGCCGGTCTGTCCCATCATCCTGAGCCTGATCATTGTATTCCAGTTCCTGGAGAACGCCCCCGATCGCGTGGCAGCTCAGTGGGCGGTCACGCGCATAGACTGGAAGTATGCCTTGCACCTGCCCCTGACCTGGCTGGGCTTCAACTTCTCCGACTTGAGCAACTTCCGCACGCGGTTGCTGGAGCACGGTGCCGAGCGGCTGGTCTTTGACAAGGTCCTGGCGTGGGTACGGAGCTGCGGTTTCCTCCAGAAGCATGGCAAGCAACGCAGCGATTCGACCCACGTTCTGGGCTATGTCGAGTGCTTGAGCCGACTGGAACTGGCGTGGGAGACGCTGCGCGTGGCCTTGCGTACCATCCAGGCCGTCGCGCCCGAGTGGTACGAGGCGATCATCCCGGCTGCCTTCCACAACGCATACGTCGAACGGCGGAACGATTGGCGTCTGAGCAAGGAAGAGGTGAAGGTGGAAATGCAGAAAGCAGGCCGTGATGGCTTCTGGCTGCTGGATCACCTGGATGACAGTGCACCGGAGAGCGTGCTGGCCCTGGCGGAAGTAGCGACGCTGCGCACCGTTTGGGAGCAGCAGTTCGAGCGGCGGAGGGACACGAAGAAGATCATCGTGCGTCAACCCCCCATCAAGGGCAAGGACGTCATCGTCTCCCCCCACGATCCGGAGGCGCGCTGGGCTGAGAAGCGGGGCCGGGAGTGGATTGGCTACAAGCTGCAGGCGACCGAGACGGCGGAGGATGACGTCCAGGTGCAGTTCCTCACCGACGTAGACGCCGTGGCGGCCAACGATGACGACAGCGAGGCGGTAGAACGGGGGCAGATGCCAACCTGAAGCGGCTGGCACGGGCGCAGGCGGCCCGGCGGCAGACCCAGAGGCAGGCTCAGACGGGGGCCAGGGCAGGCTGTTGAGGTGCAATGGCGGTCGGCAGTGCGCCCGGGGGCCAGGGTGGTGCCGTTGTCTGTTTTATGTCGAGTATAGATGCCGCCACAACTCGGTGGCCTAGATTATGTCGAGTCATTTTTCAACAGAGTCTTGGAAACCTGTCAGGTCTTGATGGCACTGACCTTTGATGTACGACTTGCGTGCAGGCCATTTTATAGTATAATATAGTACCCTGGTACTATAATTGTATTAGAGCAATTGACGCGTCTCGGTGCTCGCGCGGAGCCCGAGGCCACGACCAGGGCCGGCGGGAGTCCTGGCATTGGCGTTTGCCACACCGGGCCATCCGCCGGCAGGTCAGGATGGCCCGGGTTTATATGCAAGGAGACAGCCCGATGTCTGCAATGGACAACGCCCATGCCCTTGTGGTCGGCATCGCTGACTATCGGCACATCAACAAGCTCCCGCCAACCGTCCTCAAGGACGCCCGGGACATCCACGACCTGCTGCTTGCTCCCCAGTACTGCGGCTACCCGCCGGACAACGCACGATTGCTCTTGGACGACCAGGCCACCAAATCGGCTCTGCGCCAGGCCCTGGCCGACCTGGCGGCGCGTAGCGACCAGGACTCGACCGTCTTTCTGTATATCTCCAGCCACGGCGGCCGGGTCGAGTCCGGTCCCTGCGCCGGTGAGTACCTGCTGCCGGTGGACACCGTCTACCGGACCGGACAGACAGTCGCCGAGACCGCCGTCTCCGGCGCCGAGTTCACGCAAGCCCTGCGGGCGATCCCGGCTCGCAAGGCCGTGGTCGTCTTCGACTGCTGCCACGCGGGGGGTATCGGCCAGCCCAAAGACGTCGCCGTGCCGGCCATCAAAACCGGCTTTTCGGAGGCCTACTACGACGCGCTCAAGGAAGGACGTGGGCGGGTCATCCTGGCCTCGTCGCGCAGCACCGAGTCCTCCTGGGTGCTGCCCGGCGCCCAGAACAGCCTCTTCACCCATCACCTGCTGGTCGGCCTGCGCGGGGGCATCCCCAGCCACGACGGCCTGATTCACATCTTTGACCTCTTCGAGTATCTTCAACCCAGGGTCACCGGCGATCAACCGGCCCAGCACCCTATCTTCAAGGCCGAGTTGGAGGAGAACTTTCCCGTCGCCCGCTACCTGGGTGGTCAGAAGGGCGTCGTACTCAAAGACGAGCAAGGTTTCCGCTACGATGCCTACATCAGCTTCGTGGATCGCAAGCCGGACGCGGCATGGGTGTGGGATACACTGGTGCCCCGTCTGGAGGAGGCAGGGCTGCGCGTCGCCGTCTCCGGAGACGTCGAAGAGGCCGGCGTGGCCCGAGTGGTGAACATCGAACGGGGCATCACCCAGGCCAAGCGCACGGTGGTGGTCCTGTCAGAGGCCTACCTGGCCGATCACGTGGCGGACTTTGAGAACGTGGTAGCCCAGACAATGGGAGTCCAGGAGGGAGCCTATCGACTGCTACCGATCAAATTCGCGCCGTTGGGCGAGGGCCAGTTGCCGCTGCGGCTCAGCATGCTGACGGCGCTGGACCTCAGCCACCCGCGCCGCGCCGGGCGAGAGTTCGACCGGCTGGTGCGGGCGTTGCAGGGGCCGCTGCCGCGCAGATAGGCGGACGATGACTGAGTGGGGAGAATCAGAGATGGAACAACCTGAACGTGCCTATGACCTCTTCATATCATACGCCGATGCCGACCGGGCGTGGGTGGATGGCTACCTGCTCGACGCCCTGACCCAGGCCGGCGCGCGCGTCCACACCGAGGCGGCGTTTGCTCTGGGCGTGCCCCGCCTGCTCGAGTTCGAGCGCGCCGTGCAGCACAGCCAACGCACCTTGCTCATCCTTTCGCCAGCCTACCTGGCCGAGAGTTCCGGCCAGTTCGCCAACCTGCTGGCTCAGACCTACGGCCTGGAGACAGCCACCTGGCCGGTCATCCCCCTGATCTTGCACCCCGTCGAACTGCCTCCCCGCCTAGCCATGCTCACCGCGCTCGACAGCACCGACCCCGGCGCATGGGCATCGGTCGTCGAGCGGTTGTGCGTCGAGCTGCAGCGCCCGGTGCCCGGCCCGCCACCCCGGCCGCCCTGCCCCTACCCCGGCATGGTAGCCTTCAGCGAGGCGGATAGCGACCGCTTCTACGGGCGAGACGAGGAGGTGCAGGCGCTCCTGGAGCGGCTGCGCCTGCACCCCTTTGTGACCGTGATCGGTCCCTCGGGCAGCGGCAAGTCATCGCTCGTCTACGCCGGGCTGGTGCCTGCGCTGCGCGGCAGCGGCCTCTTTGGCCCCGGGCAATGGCTGGTTCGCGCTGTGCGTCCGGGTGAACGTCCCATGGAGGCCCTGGCCGTCGCCTTGGAGGGCGACCTCGTGGACCCGGAGCAGGCTGTGGCCGAGCTGCTGGCTACCCGGCCGGACGCACGCCGCCTGCTGTTGATCGTCGACCAGTTCGAGGAGACCTTTGCCCTTTCCGGTCCAGAGGCAGAGCCGTTCCAGGCAGCCTTGCTGAAACTGGCCCGGGTGCCAAACTGTTTCCTGGCGCTCACCGCCCGGGCCGACTTTTACGCCGACCTGATGGCCTGCCCACTGTGGTGCGAGATCCAGGCCCACCGCGCCGAGGTGCTGCCCATGGACGAGAACGGACTCCGCCAGGCTATCATCCGCCCGGCGGAGGGCATGGGCGTGTTCGTTGAGACGGCGCTGGTCGAGCGGCTGGTGGCGGACGCGGCCGGGGAGCCGGGGATACTGCCCCTGGTGCAGGAGACGTTGGTGCTCCTGTGGGAGCACGTCGAGCGACGGTACCTGCCCCTGCGCGCCTACGAGGCCCTGATCCTCCCGCGCCGCGCCTACGGGCCTTCGACACGCCCCTTGGTCGCAGGACAGGAGCCGCGCACGGGACTGCAGGTGGCCATCGCGCGCCGCGCCGACGCCGCGCTGGCCGGCCTGTCACCGGCAGCGCAGGCGGTCGCCCGGCGCGTCTTTTTGCGGCTGGTGCAGTTTGGCGAGGGGCGGGCCGACACGCGCCGGCAGCAGCGCGTGGAACAACTGCGTGCTTCGGGCGACGATTGGGCGCTGTTCGAGGGTGCGCTCTTCCAGCTGGCGGACAGCCGCCTGCTGACGCTGAGCGGCGAGGAGGGCGCGGGGGGGCGGGTGGCCGACATCGCCCACGAGGCGCTGATCGACGGCTGGCCGACGCTGCGGGAATGGCTGGGTGAGCGGCGGGGGGCGGAACAGATCCGGCGACGGCTGGAGGCCAAGGCCGCGGAATGGGTGCGCCTGGGCCGGGGCAGCGGCGGGCTGCTGGACGAAGTCGAGCTGCTGGAGGCGAAGCGCTGGCTGGACAGTCCCGATGCTCAAGAGTTGGGGGGAGTGAGCGAGGATCTACGCGACCTGGCACAGGGCAGCCGCACGGCGATCGAGCAAGCCGAGCGGGAAAAGGAAGCCGCCCGGCAGCGTGAGCTAGAACAGCAGCGGGCGCTGGCCCAAGAAGCGGAGGCCCGGCGCCAGGCAGAAGAGCAGCGTGCCCGAGAAGCCGAAGCCCGCGAGCGGGAACAGGCCCGGTCGGCCAGGCGGCTACGTATGCTGGCGGCCGGGCTGGCCATCGTGTTCGTGCTGGCCGTCGGTGCGGCCGTGGTGGCAGGAGTCTCGCAGCAGCAAGCCACCCAAGCAGAGCAGACCGCTGTGGCAGAGCGGGCCACGGCCTTGGCCGCTGCAACTCAAGAGGCAGTCGCCAAGGAAGCGGCTGAGGCCGAGCGGAAGCGCGCTGAGGCCGAATCCACGCGGGCCATCAAAGCTGAGCAGACGGCCGAAGCAGAGCGCGATCGGGCTGAAGAGGAGGCACAGATCGCCTTCTCCCGCCAATTGGCGGCGCAGGCACTAAATGAACTCGGCAGCAACAATCCCGATCTGGCCTTGCTGTTGGCGATTGAGGCGGTAAGGACAGACGAGACGCTGGAAGCCATAGATGCCCTGCGAGAGATTATGGCCGCGCCCAAACTGACCCGGCTGCGTCTCGCTGGTCATGAGAACGCGGTTAGGCAAGCCTGTTGGAACAACGCTGAAGACCGTATCCTGACTTTCAGTTGGGACAACACGGCCCGCATATGGGATGCGGAAACGGGAGATGAGCTTTTCGCACTTGAACACGAAGATCCGGTCAACAGCGCGGTTTGGAGTGCAGACGACAGATGGATCCTGACCGCTAGTGACGACCACAAAGCCCGCGTTTGGGACGCTGAGACAGGAGAGGCACATCTCGTACTTGAAGGCCAGGAGGGATGGGTCACTGACGCAGTTTGGAATGAAGATGAAAGCCGTATCCTGACGGCGAGCGACGACGACACAGCCCGAGTATGGGATGCCAAAACGGGAAAGATCCTCTTTGTCCTTTCTGGTCACACCGATGCGGTCTGGCATGCAAGTTGGAGCCACGACGAAAGCCGCATTCTTACAACCAGCAGCGACAACACAGCCCGGGTATGGGATGTCAACACGGGGGATGAGCTCTTCGAACTTGAACACGGGAGTTGGGTCAGTAGCGCGGCTTGGAATGCGGATGATAGCCGGATCCTGACCGCCAGCGGTGACAAAACGGCCCGGGTATGGGACGCCAATACGGGCGCAGAATCGCTCCGACTTGAAGGCCACGAAGATCAAATTAGACAGGCTATATGGAACGCTGACGAAAGCCGCATCCTGACGGTGAGCGATGACAAAACAGCCCGCGTGTGGGATGCCGAAACAGGTGAGATTCTCCACATTCTTTCTGGACACACGAATCGAGTCTGGTCTGGCGCCTGGAACGCCGGTGAAAGTTTCATCCTCACCAGCAGTTGGGATGGCACCGCCCGCATATGGGATGCCAAAACAGGTGAATTACACTTGCCCCTTATCGGCCACACCGCGGCGCTCGCGCAAGCTGTTTGGAATGAGGCTGGAAACCAGATCCTCACCAGCAGTTCAGATTACACAGTCCGGGTATGGGACCTTGGATTAGAAACAAAAGCTCGTGGGGAACTACCCGCTCTATCTGGTCACACCCGTGCATGCAAGCAAGCCAGATGGAATGCAGATGAAAGCCAGATCTTGACCGCCAGCTTTGATGGCACAGCCCGCCTATGGAACGCCCAAACAGGCATAGAACAGCTTGTCCTTCGTGGCGATACGAGCCAGGTTACCTACGCGACCTGGAACGGTGATGAAAGCTTCATTCTGACCGGGCATGATAGTGGTAACGTGTATGTCTGGAATGCCAAGACCGGGGAGAAGCTGCTCACCCTCTTTGGCCACAATGAACGGATCACGCAGGCAAGATGGAACGCAGATGAAACGCTTATTCTCACCAGCAGTTGGGATCGTACTGCCCGGATATGGGATACCCAAACAGGCCAGCCACTCACCATACTTTCTGGGCACAGTGAAAGTGTATTAAAGGCTCGCTGGAATGCCGATGAAAGCCGCGTTCTCACTGCCAGCGAAGATGACACTGCCCGGATATGGGATGCCCAAACAGGCCAGCTACTCACCATACTTTCTGGGCACGACGGTAATGTCGGTCAAGCTTGCTGGAATGCCGATGAAAGCCGCGTTCTCACTGCCAGCGAAGATGGCACTGCCCGGATATGGGATGCCCAAACAGACCAGCCACTCACCATACTTTCTGGGCATAGGAATAGTGTATTAGAAGCTCGCTGGAATGCCGATGAAAGCCGCGTTCTCACTGCCAGCCAAGACGGCACGGCCCGGATATGGGATGCCCAAACAGGCCAGCCATTCACCATATTTTCTGGACATGGCGGTAGTGTCCGGGAAGCTCGCTGGAGTGTCGATGAAAGCCGCATCCTCACCGCCAGCGAAGACGGCACCGCCCGTATATGGGATGCCGAAACAGGCCAGGAACGCGCCAGATTCTCCGGCCACAGCGATACTGTCTGGGAAGCTCACTGGAACGCCGACGAAAGCCGGATCTTGACCGCCAGCGAGGACGGTACCGCCCGGCAGTTTCATACTGATCAGGACGACCTTCTCGCCGCCGCCTGCCGGCAGACCCTGCGCAATATGACCCCAGATGAGTGGGCGCAAACGATGGCAGGACAGGACTATCGCGCGACGTGCTCAAACCTGCCTGTGGAGTAAGAGTAGTGCGCCAGTCCTATGATTTATCTGGGCCAAGTAGGCATCACAAGGAGGACAGAATGGAAGCGCTACCTCCAACGAGCAAGCAGCGGGGTGGGATAGCCTTGAGAATTCGTGCTTTGTTGATTGGCCTCTTGGGTGGGTGCTTGGGGAGCGTGGGGTTGTTATGTTTGATGATGCTCTCCCCCGTCTATGCGGAGCGTCCCCCCATTCCCTTGAACCCGTTTCCTTCCTGGCTTTCTGAAGACCTTGACTCGACCACGAGCGTGGCCTGGGGGGATGTGGACGGCGACGGCGACCTCGACCTAGCCGTGGGGAACCTACCAAGATGGGAAAGGGACGGGGACGATTGGGTGCTTGTCGGGGGTAAGAAAGTCTACCTGAACCAAGGTCCAGATGCAGCGGGAGGTCTGTCAATGACCGTAGGCTGGACCTCCGATGACCGGGACTACACCACGAGCGTGGCCTGGGGGGACGTGGACGGCGACGGCGACCTGGACCTGGCCGCGGGTAACTATGGGGAACCCCTTAAGGTTTATCTCAATGAGAACGGTACACTGCTAACCACCGCTTTTTGGACGTCTACCGTCGCCGAGCAAGCTTGTAGCATTGCCTGGGGGGATGTGGACGGCGACGGCGACCTCGACCTCGCCGTTGGGAATAATGGCTGGAACAAGATCTACCGGAACGGGGGTCTGGATATAACAGGGAATCTGTCAATGACCGTAGGCTGGACCTCCAACGACGAGAATTCCACCTACAACGTGGCCTGGGGGGATGTGGACGGCGACGGCGACCTGGACCTCGCCGTGGGTAACGATGGGAACAACAAGGTCTACCTGAACGAAGGGGGTGTCTTGCAGACCGCCGCCGACGATCCCTGGACCTCCGATGACACGGATTCCACCACCAGCGTCGCCTGGGGCGACGTAGATGGGGACGGCGACCTGGACCTCGCCGCTGGGAATCGCTACGGCCCGAACAAGGTCTACCTGAACGAAGGTCTAGATGCAGCGGGAGTTCTGTCAATGACTGTGTACTGGACCTCCAATGACACGGATTACACCACCAGCGTCGCCTGGGGCGACGTAGATGGGGACGGCGATCTCGAGTTAGTAGCCGGCAACGACGGCGCTACCAATAAAGTGTACGTAAACTCAGGTGGTCGGTTGGACCCCGTCGCTGCCTGGGCCTCTGACGACATTGAATATACTAGGGCCGTGGCCTGGGGCGACGCGGATGGGGATGGCGACCTCGACCTGGCAGTGGTCAATGATACCCAGAGCAATGTTGTCTATCAGAACATTGAGGGCATGTTGCCAGCCGTCGCAAGTTGGGCTTCCACTGATTACAGCGTAACTCGTAGTGTGGCCTGGGGGGATGTGGACGGCGACGGCGACCTGGACCTCGCCGTTGGGAATAACTATGGCCCGAATAAGGTCTACCGGAACGGGGGTCTAGATATAATAGGGAATCTGTCAATGACTGTAGGCTGGACCTCCGATGACCCGGATTATACCTACAGTGTGGCCTGGGGGGATGTGGACGGCGACGGCGACCTGGACCTCGCCGTGGGTAACGATGGGAACAACAAGGTCTACCGGAACGGGGGTCTAGATATAATAGGGAATTTGTCAATGACCGTAGGCTGGACCTCCGATGACACGGATTACACCTACAGCGTCGCCTGGGGGGATGTGGACGGCGACGGCGACCTGGACCTCGCCGTGGGTAACGATAGGAACAACAAGGTTTACCTGAACGAAGGGGGTGTCTTGCAGACCGCCGCCGACGATCCCTGGACCTCCAACGACGAGGATTCCACCTACAGCGTCGCCTGGGGGGATGTAGATAACGACGGTGACCTGGACCTCGCCGCTGGGAATCTCTCCGGCTCGAACAAGGTTTACCTGAACGAGGGCGGCACGCTGCAAACCACCGCTGCCTGGCTCGACGAAGATAGCAATTCAACCAGGAGTGTCGCCTGGGGCGACGTGGACGGGGATGGCGACCTGGACTTGGCTGTGGGTAATTGGGCACAACCCAACAAAGTCTATCTGAACGAAGGGGGAACGCTGCTGACCACAGCCGCATGGGTCTCGAGTGACAGTGATGATACCTTTAGCATCGCCTGGGCTGATGTAAACGGGGACGGCGCGCTTGACCTGGCGGCGGGCAACGACCGGCAGACCAACAAAGTATACCTCAATGGGGGTGTCATGTTGCATTCGGTCGCTGCCTGGGTCTCTGACGACCAAAACCACACGTACAGTGTCGCCTGGGGCGACGTGGATGGCGATGGCGACCTCGACCTGGCCGCTGGCAACGCCTCGGGGATCAACAAGGTCTACAGAAACCACCGCGATACGCAGACAAGCGTATCACCCATCCCGGTGATCGCCATCAGCCAGCCCGGCACCACAGCCCAGGCTAACTTTTATGCTACCGCGGAAATCTTGCACGCTCCCACCTTGCCCATTACGTATACCCTCACCCCACCCTACGGTCAATCAGTCGCTCAAGTGAAAGCCTTTTATTCCTTGAATGGCGGTGGGGGATGGTTGCCTGCAAAGGCTACCGGCGATACTCGCATTACCCATCTCGGTTCGACGCGAAACTATACCACGTTCGTTGCCATGCCCATCGGTCAGAGCTTTGGCGTATTTACGGATATCGATATCGATATTGCCGACGAAGGTGAAACCACCGCTACCTTAGCCTTAACCCCTACCAGCTCGATCATGGACCTCGATGTGTGGGTAACCCTCACGCACACCCAAGACGGAGATCTGGTCATCGACCTGGAAAGCCCTGTCAATGAGAAGGTTAGATTGGTCAGTCACCGGGGTAGCTGGGGCCGCAACTTTACCGGCACGGTATTCGATGATGAGGCGACAACGTCGATTTCTGAGGGAGAGCCGCCGTTCAGCGGTCCCTATCGCCCTGAAAAGCCGCTGGCCAACTTTGATGGGTCTGCGTTGGCAGGCACGTGGGCACTGATTATTGAGGATACCAATGCAGCCTATACAGGTATGTTACTGTCATGGGGCATAACTGCAACAATTGATACCGGCGAGGTTTACACGCGCACGGTCTACCGGGCTGACCCAGTCACTTATACGTACACCTGGGACGTCTTGGGCAGCGGCTTTATGGGACAAAGCGATAACGTGGTGTTCCGCATAGAAGCCGTTCCGGCCACCTACCCCATCACCAATCACGTGTCCGGTCCCTACTTGTACGGCTCTTACGCCAGCAATACATCCCCCTTCCGGGTACAGGGCACCCAGGTGCGGGTCTACAGCGGGACGGTGGCGGAGGACAACACAGTGTCCGGGGCAACGGTTTATCGCCTGCCCAAGAACTGGCCGACTGGCGGTTTCCTGCTGGCCGATGACGCCGGCAGGCCCTTCCGCACCGACCAAAACGGCTATCTGCAAGGACGGGGCAAAATCCATGCCGGTGACCGGCTGGTAGCCCTGCTGCCCATCACATACACCGACAGCTTTACTCTGTATTACACCAACGCCTCGCCCACGCCCAGTGGGCTGAATGCCTACACAGTCACCACCGCGACGGTCGTGCAGCCCCTCACCGTAAAGTCGACCAACCCGCTGCTGCTGCTCAACATGGACGTCTCCCTAGAGTGGGACGCGCGCAACGATACGGTCTTCCTGGAACAGCTCAAGTTCGACCTGCGACGCGCTTCGGAAATCCTCTTTGACGCCACCAACGGCCAGGCAGCACTGGGTGACCTCGCCATCTATCACGACAAAGAAAACTGGGACGCCGCCGATATCCAGATCTACGCCAGCAACGCCCTGATCCCCAACGCCGACGTCGGTGGTATCGTCCGCGTAGACACGAGTGAGGTCATCAACAGCAATCCCTACGTCAGCACGACCGTGCCCTATACCCTCACCTATCGTCCCGGAGCGGCGCGCATGAGCAGTTTCTGGAACCGTTATGGCGCAGCCTCCGGAACCCTGGGTGAAGACTGGCCGCGCACCCTGGCTCACGAGCTGGGCCACTATCTCTTCTACCTCTATGATACCTACATTGGCCTTGATGAAAGGGGAGTACTTGTCCCTGTCAGGGCTTGCACGGACACGTTGATGACCAGCCCCTTCGCCTACACCGAATTCCACCCCGACGACGGCTGGGCGACCTCCGCCTGCGCTACGACTTTATCCGCTCAATTGAGTGGTCGGTCTGGCTGGGGGACCATCGCTACGTTCTATCCGATCACATTCACCTCGGTCAACACCGGGCCCGCCGTGCTCCCCCTGGCGGTCACGCAAATCACCGAAATATCGCCTACCCAAGCGCTCACCCTGCCCCTCGATGCGCCTGTTTTCTCCTTGACCGACGAGCATGGGGCTGCGCTTCAACCCGGCCGCCACGCACAGGCACTCCTCTACCAGGGCGATCGCCTCATTGACCTTGGCCGGCCCAGCCTCGATCAAGTCCACGCACGAGGGGCCCGGCCCGGCGACACCCTCTGCGTGTACGAACTCTCGGCCGCCCCCCCACGCCTGGGCTGTGAAACCATAGAGCCTGACGATTACAGCCTTGCCGTGGTCGAAACACCCGACTGGTGGCCCGAGATCGTCGTCACCCCAATTAGCTCCACGATCATTGGCATCACCGTCACCCATGCCCCACCTGGCGAAACGCTCAAAGGTCGCCTCTACGCCAGCAAGGATGCCCTGGTAGGGACTCGGAATTTGACCGAGACAGAAAAGTCAGGTGTCTATACCACTACCTTTGCCCTGGACAATCCGGCTACGGAAGGTCACATCCGGGTTTGGGTGGAGGAGGAATATAGCGAAGCCGACCCGCGCCGCGAGGCCATCACCAGTTACGCCTTAAGTGATGCTTCAATGACAGGAGGGTGTCAATGCGTACACTGTGCAGCTGGCAGTTGTGCCCCATCTGTCTCCACCGATGGCCAGGTCCTGCTCTACGGCGATGCCGATCTTGATCTTGATGAGGATGAGTTCTACGCCCTGCAAAGAGCGACCCGGCTCCCCGACCCTCCGTCCTGGGCCACGGCGGTGGGCGACGGGTACTACGTCCTGGCTTCGCCGGGTGTGCCACCCCTTACCTCCACAACATCCATCCTCTTCCGCTACCGGGAGCAGGATGTACCGCCGGGGGAAGAGGCTTTCTTGAACCTGTACTATTTGGATTCCCAGTATTACTTGGAGGATGATGTAGCGGATAAATGGCTCAGGCTGCCCACCGTGCGCATCCCTGAGTACAACGAGGTCTCTGCTGCGATGGAAGGCCCGGGCCTGTACGCCCTGATGTCCTCGCTGGAGATCCCGCTGTACCGGGCGGGATGGAACCTGGTCTCCTACCCGGTGCAGGCCACGCGGGCAGTGTCGCAGGCGCTCCAGTCCATCGACGACTACTACTCGATCGTGTACGGCTACGTGGTGACAGATACGTCCGATCCGTGGAAGGTCTACGGCAAGGTCGACGGCAAACCCGACGGCAAGCCCGCGCCGGACTGGGTCAACGACCTGAAAGTGCTCCACTTTGGCCGGGGATACTGGATCCACGTCTCCGATGCCATCACGCTGTACCTCAAAGGGGGCTCGGCGCCGGACGTGGCACTTGCCAGCGGTTTCCCGTCCCCGCCGGCCACCTACTACGGCGCAGTGCTGGCCGGTTCCGGCTTCACGCCCACAGCCGGCATGCCGGTGACCGCCTCGGTCGGCAGCCACCTGTGCGGTCAGGGAGTTGTGACCGACGTCCCAGGCTACGGCCTCGCCTACGTCGTTGATGTTCCGGCCGAGGATTGGGGGGACGACGCCGGTTGCGGCGCGCCGGGGCGGCGGGTGAGCTTCCAGGTAGGACCGTGCACAATGTTCACGACCGCCGAGTGGGATAACAACCGGTTGCACGAGCTGTCGCTGAGCCCTGGCCCGCAGCAGCACATCTACTTGCCGCTGGTGATGCGCAAGTACGTCCATGCGCCCGACCTGGTGACACGCATCACCCCCACGGGCGACAACGTGCAGGTGGTCATCAAGAACCAGGGCAACGCGCCGGTCACCGACGATTTTTGGGTCGACCTCTACGTCAACCCCAACCCCGTCCCCACCGCCGTCAACCAGATCTGGAACGACCTGGCCGACGAGGGCGTCGTCTGGGACATCAAGGTGGACCTGCTGCCGGGCGGCACGATCACGTTGACGATCGGCGACACAGACACCTCGTGGGAGCACACCGGCTTTTCCGGCTCGCTGGCCGCAGGGACGTGGATCTACGTCCAGGTGGATTCGGCCAACACGCTCACCGACTACGGCGGTGTGCTGGAGGACCACGAGATCATGGGAGGGACCTACAACAACATCACCGGCCGGAAGCTCTCGGCCCCTGTGGACGTGGGAACGCTTGCCAGCGACCGACCACCACCGCCACCCGGCCATCTCCCGCCCAGGCCATAGACCATCGCAGGCGACAGGTGCTTTCCAGGCCTCTGCCCCCCCTGAAAGAAGGTATCGTGACATGATGTCAGGAGATCATAGATCAAGCGTACCCGCGCAGGCGAAGGAAACCCTTGCGAAGGTTGGGTGGCACCGTTCAGGCCACAGGTGTCTTCGTCCACCAGGAACACGCTCGTTGCCAGCGCTACTCTTAACCTTCGCAAGGGTGGCCGGCCGCTTGCGATCGAGCGTCTGGCCGACGATCGCCGCCATCGGCATCTGCACCCTTTTGGCGGCGGTGTCACTGCCGCCGCACACACAGGCCGCGCCAGCCGGACCGCCCCGGCCTACACCCCGGCCCAGGCCCGCGCGTGCACCTGCGCCCATCGGGGCGACGATCGAACTGCGCCTCCAGTTCAGCCCGCTGTGGCCACGGGCCAACATCCCGTGGCAGGACCTGTGGACCGTCGTCCAATGGCAGGATGGGTGGGGGAACTGGCACGACGTCGAGGGGTGGCAGGGGACGCCCGACGGGATCGTCGGCGGCGAGGCCAGGAAAACGTGGTGGCTTTCCTGCGAACTTGTCGGCCAGGGCCCGTTCCGCTGGGTGACCTATCACGCCCGGGACGGCGAACCGCTCGCGACCAGCGAGCCGTTCTATCTCCCGGACGCCGCCGGCCAGACCGTGCGGATCGAGGTGTCGCTGGAGCCACCGCCGCTGGGACCACCGTCAGATCCACCACAGCCCCACTGATGGGACGTGGATTCGCAGCGCGGCGATTTTACGCTGCTGCCGATCTATCCGCGCGCTCGCCCTACGTAGCAGCGCCGGATAAATCCGGCTCAGCCCCCCTCAACCAGCACCTCCCACGCCGCCCGGGCCGCGGCCTGCTCGGCCGCTTGCTTGCTGTGCCCCGACCCCTGGCCCGCCACATCCTTGCTCAGAAGCACCTCCGCCACGAACGTCTTGGCGTGGTCGGGCCCTTTCTCGGCGACGATGCGATAGCGCGGTGTGACCCCCAGTTCGGCCTGGCTCCACTCCTGCAGGCGGCTCTTCGCGTCCCAGTCCGCCTCGGCCGCCAGCGCCGCCTCGGCCGCTGGCGCGATGAGCGGCTCGACGAACGCCTCGGCGGCTGCCAGCCCGCCGTCGAGGTAGAGTCCGCCCACGACGGCCTCGAAGGCGTCACACAGGTTGGCGTCCCGCTCCCGCCCGCCCGCCTCCTCCTCCCCGCGCCCCAGCCGCAACGCCTCCCCGATCCCCACCTGCTTGGCCAGTTGCGCCAGCGTCTTGGTGCGCACCAAGGCCGCCCGCAGGCGGGTCATCGGTCCCTCGTCAAAATCGGGATAGTGGCGAAAGACCCACGCGCCGGCGACAAAGTCGAGCACCGCGTCCCCCAGGAACTCGAGCCGTTGGTTGTCGCCGATTCCATCCTCCGGATGCTCGTTGACGTAGGAGGGATGGGTGAGCGCGCGCCGGAGGAGGTCCAGGTCGCCGAAACGGTGTCCGAGAGCCTGTTGAAGGACTACAAAGTCGGTGGCCGGTTGCTGGATGCTGGTTGCTGGATGCCGGTTGCTGGATGCTGGTTGCTGGATGCTGGTTGCTGGATACTCGATACTGGTTGCTGGTTGCTGGTTATTGGTGACCCTACTTTCGCTCATTTCGCCCCTGCTTCCCCTCGTTCGATGAGCTGGCGCTCGTACTCCTTCGGCATCCACACTACCGGGTTTGGCCAGCGCCAGCAGGCTGTAGCGTGCGTCTCAAATTCGTTCGCCAGTCCGGGGCCAAACTGCGGTGCCCGTCGCCCACCCTCTGGGGCCAAGAGGCCAACAGCGCGCGCAATCACTTCATCGCAGGCTCACACTGAGTCGTCCTCGCCTGTACCCTCCAAGAACTCGGCGACCTGCTGGATAATGAGCTGCGCCTGGCGTATGGCCTTCTCTGCATCGTCCGCATCGAAGGCTTCGGCTGGGATCCCACCGGGTAACCCGTTTGGATACCGGGTGGGAATGGTATGACGATCCAGCCCCCCCCCTACGCCAATCAGCGCCTCGAAACGGGCGTCGTATTCCGCACACTGTCGGGCCAGGTCGGCCACCGAATGTCCCCAGACCCGCTCTTCTCCGTGGGCATACAGATAAGCCTTCAGCGCCTTTTCGCCGGCCTGTTGGGCCAGAAAACACGCCAGGTGGTACCGCCCTCCGGCCTGGCTATATAGGGCATCGTCGATATCTTGCCTGGCCTGCCGTAGCCAGCGCCTGCCTTCCTCGACCGGATCAGGCCTCATAGAGCACCCTCCCTTCTTGCAGGGCCTGTTGTATGAACGGCCGCTCACGGATCGCGTCGAACTCCTGAGGGGTATATGCCAGCAGGTCAAGCCCGACGCGGGGTTCGATCCGCTCGTACAGCAGCCCTAATCGCTTGATGAACGGCAGGTCAGAGTGCAGCACGACGATGAGATCCAGGTCGCTCCACGCGGCGACGTCCTCTCGGGCAGCGGAGCCGAACAGGATGATCCGTTGCGCTCCTACCTGGCGCAGAACCTGAACGATGCGCTCAAGTTCACGCTCAAGCAGCGCCTGGCGCTTGGAACGTTGCTCCTGCCAATGCTTCAATGCTTCAGCATCTCACCTTTCCTGCCGCAACTCCTGGCTCAACCGCCGCCGGAAGCGCGCCAGGTCGCGGAATGCCTTGGCGACCACCTTAAAGTTGGCCCCCGTGGCCTCGCCCCCCACGCGCGGCAGGTGCGTCACCGGCACCTCAGCGATCCGGAAACCACGCGCCCGCGCACCGGCCAGGAGCTCGGTGTCGATCATCGCGCCATCAGAGATAATCGTCACGTGGTCCAAAACCTCGCGCCGGAACAGCTTGAAGCCGCAATCGATGTCGTGGCACAGGTAGCCAAACAGCACCCGTACCAGCGTGTTCCAGCCAAGGGCGTTGAGCCTGCGGACGAAATGATCCTCCCGCTTCGCCCTGTAGCCGGAGACGATGTCTGCCCCGTCGAGGGCATCCAGGAGCAAGTGGATCTCCCCAAAGTCAAACTGGTTGTCGGCCGGGGCGAACGCGATCAGGTCCTTCGTGGCAGCGGCAAACCCGGCCTTTAGCGATCCCCCGTAACCCCGGTTGGGGTAATGCTCCACCAACCGAAAGTGAGGGACACGCTCCATCAGCTCACGGCCGATTTCGCCCGTGCGGTCGGCGCTGCCGTCGTTGACCAGGATGATCTCGTACTCCACCCCCAACTGCTGCGCCACGGCGGAGACCTGCTCCACGGCGCTTGCCGCGTTGGCCTCTTCGTTGTAGGCCGGAAGAACGATAGAAAGGTTAGACATCATCACTCCTCATAAAGTCGTAATCCTAATGTTACACCAATCTGCGCAAATTAGCAATTAGCGGTCAGCCCGCAGTCCATCGCCAAGTGCCGACCGGCGTTGCTCAACCGGTTGCTTTGGAGTATAATCCGGTCAGCCAGGTCGCACACCCAGCATATCACATTCATGTACACGTAGCGTCAAAGGGCAGTGAGATATTCACTAGAACCCACTGCGTTCCAGAGTTCGCCATGGCCATTGGAATCGCTCAATCCATCAAACAGAGTCTGACCCGCACGCGCAACACCGTCTTTAGCCGCATCGCGGGGTTGCTGCACACCACCCAGGTGACCGCCTCCACGTGGGACGAACTGGAGGAGTTGCTCATCCAGGCCGACGTCGGCGTGGAGACGACGATCTACCTGGTCGAACGATTGCAACAGCGCGCCCGCGACGAAGCCATCCTCCGGTCCGACGCACTCCAGACCGCGCTGTGGGAAGAGCTGCGAGCGCTGCTGCCGGACCCGCCACCGCTCAACCTGGGAGGCCGCCCGCTCGACGTGGTGCTCATCGTCGGCGTGAACGGGTCCGGCAAGACGACGAGCATCGCCAAGCTGGCGTACCGCTACCGGCAAGCCGGCCGGCGGGTGCTGCTGGCGGCGGCTGACACGTATCGAGCCGCGGCGATGGATCAGTTGGAAATCTGGGCCCAGCGCGCGGGCGTGGACATCGTCATCGGGCCGGAGGGCGGCGACCCAGGTGCAGTCGTCTTCGACACACTGCAGGCAGCACAGGCGCGCGGGATGGACATGGTGATCGCCGACACCGCCGGACGGCTGCACACGCAGTATAACCTGATGGCCGAGCTGCGCAAGGTGCGGAAGGTAACGGCGAAAAACGTCGCGGGCGCCCCCCACGAGACACTGCTCGTGCTCGACGCCACCACCGGGCAGAACGCGCTGTCGCAGGCGCGGCATTTTCAGGAGGCGGTCGAGGTGACGGGCGTCGTGCTGGCCAAGCTGGATAGCACCGCCAGAGGGGGAATGGTCTTTGCCATCGCCCGCGAACTCGGGCTGCCGGTCCGCTTCATCGGCACCGGCGAAAAGATGGAGGACCTGGCCCCGTTCGACGCTGACCTGTTTGTGGAAGGGCTGTTTGAGTAGACCAAAGGAGAGTATTGTGGAAGAACTTTATAGCCGTCTGACGGCTCTGAGCACCAAACTTGAAAACATCCGGGGGCACCTTTGACCTGGCCGCCAAGGAACAAGAGATCACCCAACTGGAGAAGCGCGCCAGCGCCCCCGACTTTTGGGACGACTCCGAGACCGCGCAGGCGGCGATGCGTCGCCTCTCCAGCCTACGAGAGGAGGTCGAGCGCTCGACGACGCTCGAGCAGCACGTGCAGGACACGCTGGAACTTGGCGCGCTCGGCGACGAGAGCCTGAGCGACGAACTGGCCACCGAGACGGCCGCGCTGGAGCAGGAGATTGGGCGGCTGGAGTTCAGCCTCCTCCTCTCCGGCCCCTACGATCGCGGTGGCGCCATCCTGGCCATCCACGCTGGTGCCGGCGGCACCGATGCCCAGGACTGGGCCGAGATGCTGCTGCGCATGTACCTGCGCTGGGCCGAGGCACGCGGATACGAGGCCGACGTGGTCGATCGGCTCCCCGGCGACGAGGCCGGCATCAAGCGAACCACCGTCACCGTCACCGGCCGCTACGCCTATGGCTATCTGAGCGCTGAACGAGGCGTGCACCGGCTGGTGCGGCTCTCACCGTTCGACGCAGCCCATCGCCGCCACACGTCCTTCGCGTTGATCGAGGCCTGGCCCGACCTGGGCGACGAGGTCTCGGTCACGATTGACCCGAACGACCTGCAGATCGATACCTTCCGCGCCTCGTCGGCCGGCGGCCAGCACATGCAGAAAAACGAGACGGCGGTCCGCCTCACCCACGTGCCCACCGGTCTCGTCGTCTCCTGCCAGAACGAGCGCTCGCAGAGCCAGAACCGGGAAACCGCACTGCGCGTCCTGCGGGCGCGGCTGCTCCAAATAGAGGAGGAAAAACGGCGCGCCGAGATCGCCGAGCTAAAGGGCGAACACGTGGACGCCGGGTGGGGCAACCAGATCCGCTCCTACGTGCTCCACCCGTACCAGATGGTCAAGGACCACCGCACCGACCACGAGACCGGCAACGTGCAGGCCGTGCTCGACGGGCGGCTGGACGACTTTATGGAGGCATATCTGCGTTCTACAATGGGAAACGGGCAGTAGATCTCTACAATCAGCAGTCAGCCAACAGCCACTTGCCAGCAGCTAACCGTAGATGCCAGGGAAGACTGAACGCTCACCAGGACAGGAGGATACGATGGCAGAGAAGCTTATCGGCAAGGTAAACCACTGGTTCGGCAAGATCGGCGTCGTCGGGATCGAACTGACGGACCAACTCGCCGTGGGCGACCGCATCCACATCCTGGGGTACACGACCGACTTTGACCAGGAAGTAACCTCGATGCAGATCATGCACCAGGACGTGTCCGCGGCTGGCCCCGGCGACGCGATCGGCGTCAAGGTCCAGTTCAAGGCACGGCCCGGCGACCACGTCTACAGAATGACCGAGTGACCCGGCCCTTGACTGAACTCTTGAGGCAAGTCCGGCGCACAATCGAGAGATACGATCTGCTCGTCACTGGCGACGTCGTCGTCGTCGGCGTCTCCGGCGGCCCCGACTCACTCTGCCTGCTCCACGTGCTGCGCCACCTGCGCGAGGAGTACCACCTGCGGCTACACGTGGCCCACCTGCACCACGGCACGCGTGGGGCGGATTCCGACGCCGACGCCGAGTTTGTGGCGGCGCTCGCGGCCGAATGGGGAATTCCGGTCACGGTCGAGAGGCGGGACGTGCCGGCGCTGGCCCGCGCACGCCGGATGGCCCTCGAGGAGATGGCCCGGCGCGTGCGCTACGCGTTCCTGGCGCGGGTGGCCGGGGAGGTCGGCGCACACAAGATCGCGGTGGGCCACAACGCCGACGACCAGGCCGAGACGGTGCTGATGCACTTGCTGCGCGGAGCCGGCCCGGCCGGTCTGCGCGGCATGCTGCCCATCACCCCCATCACAGACTACCGGATGCTCGAACCTCTCGCGGACCGGCGCATCCTGCATCCTGCACCTTGTATCATCCGCCCCCTCCTCCACGTCCCCCGGTCCGACATCGAGCGCTACTGCGCCGACCACGGCCTCGCGCCGCGCTTCGACCGCTCCAACCTGGATACCACCTACTTCCGCAACCGCCTGCGCCACGAGCTGCTGCCGCTGCTCGAGAGCTACAACCCCAACGTCCGCGCCCGGCTGTGCCACACCGCCGCCGTCGTCGCCGACGACTATGCGCTGTTGACCCAACTGCGGGAGCAGGCCTGGGCCACCGTCGTGCGCGAGGAGCGGGTATCAGCCATCGTCTTCGACCGCGCTGGCTGGCAGGCGCTGCCGGTGGCTCTCCAGCGCGCCACCCTGCGCCAGGCGGCATACCGGCTGCGCAGCACCCTCCGCGACGTCGACTTTGTCCACGTGGAGAATGCCCGGCGGGTCGGCGCCGGCGGGGAGACCGGCGCACAGGCCACGCTGCCGATGGGGTTGGCACTCACCGTGGGCTACGACACGCTGACCGTGGGCGATGTGGGCGACGCCGGCCCCCCACCCGACGAGCCGCTGCTGTGGAGTGCCGAGCCGCTGCCGGTGCGGGTGCCCGGCACGACGGTGCTTCCGCGCTCGGAGTGGGTGTTGCAGGCGCAAGCACTGGAGGAATGGGACGTACGCCAGATCGCCGGCCATCCTGACCCCTGGACAGCCCACCTCGACCTGGACGCGCTCGCTGGCCCGCTGGTGCTGCGCCCCCGCCGCCGGGGAGACCGCTTCCGTCCCCAGGGGATGGGGGGGCACCGCGTCAAGCTGAGCGCGTTCATGACCAACGCCAAGATCCCGCGCGCGTGGCGTGACCACGTGCCGCTGCTCGCCGCGGGCGACGACGTCGTGTGGGTGTGCGGCCGGCGCATCGGGGAAGGAGTCACCGTCGGCCCGGAAACCCGGCGGGTGGCGCGGCTGCGGTTTGAGCGCATGAGCTTGACACCAAAAGGCACGTCGAATGGCTGAACGCACGAACCAGGAATGGCTGGCCGAGCTGCGCGGGCCCCGGCGCGACCAGGCCCTGGCCGACCTGCGCGCACGCCTGGTGCGCGGCCTCCGCTACGCCATGGCCGACCGGCCCAGCGTGACCGAGGCCGACCTGGAGGACGGATGATCGTGGAAGGGCTGTCTGCCCAGGACGTGCTGGCCGCCTTTGAGTCGTAGGCACAGGTAAGAGGGAAAGGTGCCAACACGTCCAAAGTGGTAGAGGCTTACGATGAAACTTGAACCTGATACACTGAAGCGAATCGTGCACGGCGCACTCACCACCCGCCCCGACGAAATCGGGTGTGACGAGTGTTTCGAGCAATTGGACCGCTTCGTCGAGACGACGCTGGCGGGGAAGAACACGGCCGAGGCAATGCCCCTGGTGCAGGATCACCTGGACCGCTGCAGCGACTGTCGCGAGGAATTCGAGGCCCTGCTCGCCGCCGTGCGCGCGCTCGCCTGAGCCGCCTCTCAACACCTGCTCAAAGGGGGATCGTCAGACCCCCGTCCGCCCCCGATCCCCATGTCTTCAGGGGCTTTGGACGCCCGAACTTGTTCGGGTCTTCTCCACCGGCCGACCACCAACCACCTCAACAAGTTGAGGCTTCCCCCGCCGCCTCCAGCCGCTCCGGACGCCCGAACTTGTTCGGGTCTTCCCCACCCTCGCTCCCGAGAGAGTAAGATGGAGCATTCTCACATCGTCTGTACGAGTGAACGCTTTCTATCCTGAACCGCTCCCGCCGGACCACAGTCCGGCAGCGTAGACGCGGGCTGTGGCCCGCCGCGAGCACCAAGCGCTACCGAATTGCTTTCATACGAGGTGATGCATGTCAACCAACAGAACGTGATCGTCACCCCCCACGACGTGCGCACCGACGTACTGCAGCCCGGCGTCGTGACGGCGCTCGACGCCCTGCTCAGCCTGGCGGAGGAGGGGAGACTCTCCAACCTCGTGCTGACGTGGTATGAGCGCATCGCCGCCGCCGACCCGGTGGACAGCTACTGGGTGGAGCGGATGGACGAGGCCCAGGCCTCCGGTGGCTGCGGGTTCGTCTACGAAACAGGCCCGCGGATATTCTCAGGCTTCTCGGGGAGCCACATCCACATCCCGTCGGACGTGCGGGTCACCGTATCGCCCGAGTACGCGCTCTGGTTCTGGATATGCCTGCAGGTGTGGGGGGAGGGAACGATGCGCAAGGCGACGCGGGACTATTGGCTGGACGTGCTGATGGGGATCCTGGCGCCGGTCCTGGCGGTCTCCTCGTTCCTCCTGTGGGTAGTCTTCCCGCGGGGGTTCTACCCCGCCCGGACGGCGTGGGTGTCCATATACAAGTGGGGAGGGCTGGCGCTGGGGATTGCGGTACTCCTCCACGTGGCGTTTCACTGGAGGTGGCTGGTGCGCATGACCCGGCGCCACCTCCGCCGCATCCTAGATCGGCCGGAACGGCAGCTCTAGGACTTGTGAGGACAGGTTCGTAGTAGGCGCTTTAGCGCCCCAAGTGCGCCGGAGCGCTCACTACGAACAGGCGGCAGAGCCGCTACCTTTCAGGGCAGATGAAATATGGGTCGAGTACCCGGTTCGAGGAGGGTGAGCTCAGAACTGCTACGCCGTCCAGGTGCCAGGCACTTTGCTGGCTAGCTCAAGACCTAAAACGGCCAAGTGCCTGGCACCTTAGGGGAAAGGTAAGATTCGCCCCACTCAAACCGTCCATGGGATAAAGACCAATACTTGGAGGTAACCCATGCGACGATATCTATCGTTCGGCCTTTTGGCCCTGACTATGGCACTGATCCTGAGCGCCTGCGCGGTTGCCGCTTCGGCACCCACGACGCCGCCCGCCACGTCCACACCACCTCCCACCGAGACACCCGAACCTCCCCCACCGACACCGACGCCGACGCCCTTCCCTGAACCATCCGAGACCCCGCTGCCTGACGGGGACCCGCCCTTCGGGGCCGATCGCGAGTTCAGCACCGACTTTGGCAGGCACAGCGTGCCTTACAGCGACATCCTCTCCGGAGGACCGCCCAAAGACGGTATCCCGGCGATTGACAACCCAGGGTCCGTCAGCGTCGAGGAAGCCGACGCGTGGCTGGAGCCGCAGGAGCCCGTGATTCTCGTGCAAGTCGAGGGCGACGCGCGCGCCTACCCCGTCCAGATCCTGATGTGGCACGAGATCGTCAACGACACCATCGGCGGCGTGCCGGTGGCCGTCACCTTCTGCCCGCTGTGCAACACCGGCATCGCCTTCGAGCGGACGTTCGACGGGCAGGTGCTCGACTTTGGCACGACCGGGCGGCTGCGCTTCAGCAACCTGGTTCTGTACGACCGCCAGACGGAAACCTGGTGGCAGCAGGCCACGGGCGAGGGCATCGCGGGTGAGTACACGGGCCGCCGACTGACGTTCGTCCCCGCCTCCCTGATCTCCTGGGCCGACTTCAAGGCGGCCCACCCGGATGGGAAGATGCTTTCGAGGGACACCGGCCACGCCCGCGACTATGGCCGGAACCCCTACACGGGTTACGACGCCGTGAACCGCTCGCCCTTCCTGTACGCTGGCCCCGAGACACCGGACGCGCTGCCCGCCAATGGCCCGGATAGTCACGGTCGAGCTGAACGACGAGACCGTCGCCTACCCATACGACGATCTGCAGCAAGTGCGCGTGATCAATGACGTCGTCGGCGGGGTTCCCATCGTCGTGCTGTGGGCCCCGGGCACCGCGTCGGCGCTGGATGCATCCAGTGTCGCCGGAGGAGATGACGTCGGCGCAGCCACCACCTTCTCCCGCGAGTTCGACGGGCAGACGCTGACCTTTTTCTTCGACGGCGCCAAGATCGTCGACGAGCTGACAGGCAGCGAGTGGGACGTGCTGGGCCAGGCCGTAAGCGGCCCGGCGGCCGGCAGCGGACTGGCGCCCGTCGTCAGCATCAACCACTTTTGGTTCTCGTGGGCGGCCTTCAGGCCAGAGACGCGCGTCTATCGCGCCGGCCAGCCTGCTGCCGCTGCCCCCTCGACGGCTCCGGAGACCGCGAGCGTCGAGCTGGCCGGCGATTTCGACATCGCCGTCTACCAGGGCGAAAAAGTACTGGGCGGGTCCCGGCCAAAGTTTTCAGATTTGTTCGCCCAGCGCAGGCCGGTCGTCCTCAACCTGTGGGTGGCTGTACCCCATCTGCCGCGGCGAGATGCCAGAGCTCCAGGGGGCGTACGAGAAGTACGGCGATAGGGTGCTCTTCGTCGGCGTAGACATCGGGCCGTTTGTCGGCCTGGGTGACGAGGAAGACGCCCGGATACTGCTCGGTCAACTGGAGGTCACGTACCCCGCCGGGAGCACGCCCGACGCCACGATCATGCGGGACTACAAGGTCCTGGGCACGCCGGCGACGTACTTTTTCACGCCCGATGGCGAGATCTTTCGGCAGTGGAACGGGTTCCTGACCGGAGGGCAGTTGAGCGAAAACATCGAGGCACTGCTGGTGGCGTCATCAGATACATAAGGTAGGCGTTCAGCCACCCTTGCGAAGGTTACGCATAGCCCTGGCAAAGGAGCGATTCCCGACTGGCAAAGGTGCCTCTGGCTTGAGATCTATCGCCTAACCTTCGCAAGGGTTCGCGATCATCTTTGCCGTCACGATCGGCGCGGCGCTGTTTCGACGGGCCATGGCGCGGTGGATGCGGCTCGTGACGCCCTACATCCACCGGGTGAGCGCCATGTTCGTCATCGGGGCCGGCGCGTACCTGGTCTACTACTGGGTGTTCCAGACGGGGCTGGTGCTCTAGGTCTCTGCACAAGTTTCTCAGAGTTTTTTAATACCAATTTCATTGAGCAGTCACCCATACCACTCATTTTTGTGGTACAATGGATGCGGCTCCTTTAAAACGATTGTCGGTTTGGTCCCGACCGGGCGCAACGCGGCGGGCAGGGTAAACACGCTGCACGAGCTGGGCGAGGTGCAGGTGTCACCCGGCTGCGCCGCCCGCTGCGCCGGCCGAGGCCGCCGGTGGTATGCGAGATCTATCCATCAGGCTGAGCCCGCGGCCGCGTAACCTCGATCCTGAAGGCACGACCGTCGAGCCCACCGCACGTGGAAGGAGGTGACGAACTGCGAACGAAAACGGGACTGCATTGACCTGCGTCGTTCTTCACGAGCGTACCGGAAGGTACTGCCCGGTAAGACGACGGAGGAACAAACATCGTCTATTCCAACATTGAGAAGAAAGGAGGCCGACAATGAAAACGTTCAGAATATCCCTCACTGCGCTGATGCTGGTCGCTGGACTGGCGCTGGGCGTCGGGCCAGCACCAACGGCACAGGCCGCAGCAACAAATGTTGTCCTGGGAGGTAGCGTAGCCACGCTTGCGGGTGCTCAGAGTTCGAACTCTGAACAGTACCTCGGCAGTGGCTCATGGCATTCCATCCTAGGGGATGGCAAGATAGAGCTCTACATTGATCCCAAATCACCCCCGTTTGACAGTCTGGGCTCGTTTACCATTGCTGACATCAAGAGCTTCTCCTACGTAACCAAGAATGGTGGCACGCCGAGTAATGTTGATTTCTACATCAATATTTACACGCAGCCATATCCTGGTGGCGATGCAACTTGGTACGGAAATCGGTTAACGGCCGAACCACTGTACGCCAACAACTACAATGTTCCAATCAGCACTTGGAACACCTGGACCACTGATAGCGGGACAAACCAACTCACGTTGTTTGATAGCAACCACGGTCCTACTGGTTTCTATGGTGCCCCAACCCTCGCGGACATTCAGACCGGTCCGATCAAATGGTCTGATTGGGTGAGCAGTGGCGACACGACATCCATTGACTACACCAGCCAGACCGTCAAATATATCGTCTTGGCTACTGGATCTGCTTGGGCTAGCGTCTTCGAAGGTTGTGTCGATGCGCTAATCATCGAGCTGAATACTGGGTCTTCACTCACGATTGATCTGGAACATCATCCTAGCGAAATCTGGGTCGATGACGATTGGGTAGGCACAATGCACGGTACCGACCCGGATGGCGCCGGCCCGGCAACCTCTTTCGGCGACGATGCCTTTGCCACCATCCAGGAAGGCATCGATGCGATCTCCGGCAGCACCGTCAACGTAGCTCCAGGGACGTACGTAGAGCAAATCGTTATCGACAAACCGCTGACCCTGCGAGGAGCGACCTACGCGGTGAACAAGAACGGCTACCCGGTTCCCGCCAACTACGCCTGGGACGACACGGTCGAATCCATCATCAGTGCCCCTGACCCGTTCCTGAACGGGACCCTGGTCGACATCACCGACACGGATGACGTCACCTTCGAGGGCTTTGTCGTGCAGTCCCTCTACAGCACGGGGACCGGCGGCGGTGGTAAGGACCCACACCTGCTGCGCGTCTATGCCCACACCCAGACCGTGGACAACGTCGTGGTCAGGAACAATGTCCTCGGCCCCAACACGAACGTGGATGATCAGAACGGCACAAAAGGGCGTATGGGCCTCTACCTCGCCATGCCCAACTATTCCGACTATGACATCACCAACAGCCTCTTCACCGGCAACAAGATCTTTGATTGCAAGGGCAACGGCAACAACGTGTTCGTCTGGGGCGGCGCAGAGAACTATAGTTCCGAGCGCGGCGAGCTGACCGGCACCGTGATCGAAGACAACGAGATCTATGGCAGCCACCGCAGTGGCATCGAGATTGCCGGCAGTGCGGACGATCTCACGATCAGAAACAACAAGATATACAGCAACAGCGGCCTGCCCACCGATGACCCCACCAATCTGAAATACGGCAACGGGATACTCGTCATCCGCATGGGCAGTGACAAGACGTCCCCCACGGGAGAGGGGCCTGACAATCTCACGATCGCGGACAACGAGATCTATGACAACGAGAAGAACGGCATCTACATGGGACCAATGAACAGCAACCACACGCTCTCCGGAAATGTCATCCGGGACAACGGTTGGGATGGTATCCGGATCGACCTGGAAGAGCAGTACTATGGTGGAGGCTACCCCGTGTATGATCGCACATCGAATATCGTGGCCACCAACAACAGCATCCACGGCAACAACCTGGGTGCCCAGGTGGTCGGTTTCCCAACGAACGGCTTTGTGCTCGACGCCTCCGGCAACTGGTGGGGCACGAACACCCCGGCCAGCGTAGCCGCCGAGGTCAGCGCCAACGTGGACTACACTCCGTGGCTCGACAGCGGCACGGATACCTCCGCTGATCCCGGCTTCCAGGGCGACTTTTCCGCGCTGCACGTCGACGACGACAGCCCGCAGACCGGCTTGACCGGATACGTCCAGGAGGGCATCGACATGGTCTCCGGCAGCACGGTCTACGTGGCGGCGGGGACGTACAACGAATCCCTGACCATCGACAAGAGCCTCAGCGTCGTGGGTGCAGGAGCGACCGATGTGTTCGTCACCGGAGGTATCCAGATCGCGGGCTCCTTCGATGGCCTCACACTCGAAGGCATGTATCTGACCGGGGATGCTCCTGGCTACAAGAACGACATCATTGATATGAGGCCCACCACCGGTCCGGTTTCGAACATCACCATCCGGAACTGCGTGCTTGACGGTGAAAACACCGCTGATCGCGGAGCCTTCTACGGTCACTACGTCGCGGGTGACTGGACCTGGGAAGGCAATGAGATCAAGAATCTCACGTCCTGGTACCTCATCGATAACACGGGCAGCGCTCACGACGTGCCGTACAAACTGGATACCGTCACCTGGGCTAACAACCACGTCCACCACGTGAGCGGCAGCGTCGCCATCCGCGGCAAGATCGATGAGCCGACGGACCTCATCGTGATAAGCGATAGCACCTTCGACCAGTACGTCGACAACTCCTGCTGTGGCGGGTGGATCTGGGCTGCTATCGAGATCAACAACGCATCGGAGGTCCAGGTCTACCGAAACACGATCAAGGATGTGCCCCAGCAGGACGTTGAAGGAGAAGCGCTCCAGATGTGGAGTGCCTCGCCTTGGACGGTGGATATCCACGACAACGAGATAACTGGCAACTATTCAGGCATCTGGATCTGGGGCCTGTTGACAGACGACTTGTGGTCGGGTCCTGACACACCACTCTACGTGCCTGGTGGGTCCATCTATAGGAACAACATCTTTGGTAACACGAGCTCTGGTCTTTGGATCAACGATTGGCCGCCCGGAGCGGAGCCCAGCAACGCGATCGGTGGCCCGCTCGACGCTCGGTGCAACTGGTGGGGTGCTGTCGATGGCCCTGCCGGCGTCGGCCCGGGCTCTGGCGATGTTGTGGGCAACAACATACTTTTCGACCCATGGCTCCTCGGTCCCGCCCCTGAAGGAGCGTGCGGAAAGCCCACCGCCATCACGCTGGCCTCCTTCACCGCCGAACCGGGTGTGGGCAGCGTGACGCTGGCCTGGGAGACGGGCACCGAGATCGACAACGCCGGGTTCAACCTCTACCGCGCCACCGCCGAGGGTGGGCCGTACGCCAAGGTCAACGGTGCGCTTATCGCGGCCGAGGGAGACCCGGTCTCTGGCGCCAGCTACAGCTTCCTGGACAAGGGGCTCTCGCCGGGCACCTACTACTACAAGCTGGAGGACGTGGACCTTGCCGGTGTGACGACGCTCCACGGGCCGGTCTCGGCCGCGGTCCTGCCGCGCCTCCGCCGGCCAACCTACCGCCCGACGCTGCCGTAGGGAGGCGAGCATAGCGCATCAAGATCAGTCAAGTCCATAGCATAGCTGACCTTGCAAGGGGCCTCGCGACAAGCAAACCTGGAGTTCGCGGGCCCCTTGCCAACTCCAAGGAAAGTTCAACCGCAGCGGAACGAAGGCGTCTGGAACGCTGTGGATGTTTGGTCGGGAAAACTGTAAGTGGCAGGCCACGAAAGTAGACTGAACCGCGGTGAATGGACATCGCCGGGCGTGCGAACGAAATCCGCCCGGCAGCGCGGGGTTTTGACGAGTGCGCACAGTTGCCGTATACTACTGACCTGGCACGCACTACTGGGCAGGCCAGATGAAACGACCCAGACAACATAGAAGCAAGGAGGTACGTACAATGCAAGTCCTGGTCACAGGAGGCGCGGGCTTTATCGGCTCGCACGTGGTCGACGTCCTGCTCGAGGCAGGACACCGGGTGTCCATCGTAGACAACCTGTGGGAACACGGCGGCGGCCGGATGGAGCACGTGAACCCCCAGGCGAGGTTTTACCAAATGGACGTTCGCGACGCAGCGCTGGCCGAGGTATTTGAAGCCGAACGCCCGGAGGCCATCTGTCATCTGGCCGCCCAGCACAGCGTCAAGATCTCGACCGACGACCCGGTACACGACGCCCAAGTCAACATCCTCGGCTTGATCAATCTACTGCAGTGCGCGGCGCGCTTTGGCACGCGCAAGGTCGTGTTTTCCTCGTCAGGCGCCACGTATGGCACGGTGGACACGATGCCGATCGATGAAGACACGCCCCAGCGCCCCCAGTCGCCCTACGGCATCACGAAAATGGCCAGTGAGTACTACCTTCACTTCTGGAAAGAGATGCACGGCCTCGATTTCACCGCGCTGCGCTACGGCAACGTCTACGGGCCACGCCAGGACCCCACCGGCGAGGCGGGCGTGATCGCCATTTTCGCGCGCACCATTCTGCTGGGCCAGCCGGTGCGCATCGACTGGGACGGGGAGCAGCAGAAGGACTATGTCTACGTGCGAGACGTGGCCCGCGCCAACTTGTTGGCCTTGACGCGCGGGGGCGGCGAAGCGTACTGCATCGCCACGGGCGAAGGCACGTCCGTCAACGCGCTGTATCGTCGCCTGGCCGACGTGATCGGCCACCAAGCCGAGATCGTTCACGCTCCCAGACGTCCGGGCGACATCTACCTCACCTACTTTGACTGCCGCAAGGCGAAGGAGCAACTGGGTTGGAAGGTGGAGGTGGACTTGGAGGAGGGGCTGCGGCTCACGGTGGAGTATTTCCAAGCGCGAGTCGCTGGCGCCGTTACCCTGACATCACCAAGCCCCCATCCACCGGCAGCACCGCGCCCGTGATGAACGCGGCCTCGTCGGAGGCCAGGAAGGCGACCGCGTAGGCGACCTCCTCCGCGCGGCCCAGTCGCCCCAGTGGCGTCAGGTCGATCGCCTTCTGGCACAGCTCCTCCGCCAGGTCCGCCGTCAGGTCGGTCGGGATCAGCCCCGGCGCGACGACGTTGACGGTGACCTGGCGCGACCCCAGCTCCTTCGCCAGGCTCTTTGTGAAGCCGATGACGCCCGCCTTCGCGGCAGAGTAGTTGGTCTGCCCGCCCTGCCCGGCGATGCCCGAGACGGAGGAGATGTTGACGATCCGGCCATACCGCTGGCGGAGCATGACCCGCGCGGCGGCCTTGCAGGTGTTGAACATGCTCTTCAGGTTCACCCGGACGACCGTGTCCCAGTCCTCCTCCTTCATCATCAGGATAAGCTGGTCGCGGGTGACGCCGGCGTTGTTGACCAGGACGTCGAGCCGGCCATACGCCTTCACGGCCGCCTGGATCAGCGCCCGGGCCTGCGAAAAGTCAGATACGTCTGCCTGGACCGCCGTCGCCTGGCCCCCGTCCGCCTCAATCGCGGCGACGACGGCGGCGGCGGCGTCCGCGCTCCGGTTGTAGTTGACGACGACCTGCGCCCTCCGGTTGGCCAGCTCGAGCGCGATCGCCCGGCCGATCCCCCGGGACGCGCCGGTGACGACGGCGACCTTTCCCTCCAGCAGCTTGTTCATCCTCCCTCCCTCAAAATCTGTATGCCAACCCCTGCGCCGTCGTCAGCCGCTCGACGCGGCGGTCGATGCAGCGCAAGAGGCCGGTGAGCACGTCCCCCGGCCCGGCCTCGACGAAGCGGGTGACCCCCTGGCGGATCATCCAGCGGACCGACCCGGCCCAGTGCACGGGCAAGGACAGTTGCCGGCCGAGCGCTTCCCGGATCTGGTCGGGGTCGGTCAGCGGGCGCGCGGTCGCGTTGGCGACGATCGGGATCTCGGGCCGCCGGATCGTGGCTTTCTCCAGCACCCGCCCGAAGGCGGCAGCGGCCTCGGCCATCAGCGGGGAGTGTCCAGCGATGCTGATCGCCAGCCGGACGACTCGCCGGGCGCCCGCCGCCTTCACCGCCTGTATTCCGGCCTGGAGCGTCTCCTCGTCGCCGGCGATGACCACCTGCCCCGGGCAGTTGTAGCAGGAGACGCCGACGTAGCTCCCGTTGGTCTCACGGACGCGGGCGCAGGCTTCCTCGACCCGGGCGGTCTCCAACCCGATGACGGCCGCCATCCCGCCTGGGCTGCGCTCCCCGGCCTCCTTCATCAACCGCCCTCGCTCCTGCACGAGGAACAGCGCCTCCTCAAAGTCGAGCGCGCCAGCCGCGACGAGCGCGCTGAACTCCCCCAGGCTGTGACCGGCGACGAAGGCCAGCCGCCCAACGCGCTCCCACTCCTCGAGCGCCCGCAGCGCCGCAACGCTCGTCGTCAGCACCGCCGGCTGCGTGTTCGTCGTGTCCCTCAGCGCCTCGGCCGGCCCCTCGAAGCACAACTGCGAGAGCGGGAACCCCAGGGCCTCGTCCGCCCGGGCAAAGACCGCCGCCGCGGCCGGCGAGCGGGCGCACAGGTCCTTCCCCATCCCGACCCGCTGCGAGCCCTGCCCTGGAAACTGGAACGTCACCACGTGTTGATCCATAATCCGCCTCTGGAGAAGCTTCTCACGACCGCATGAGCCTGACGGGTTCGTAGTAGGCGCTTCAGCGCCGTCCAGGCGTACAGTTTACCACAGATTCTGGTCATAATCAATTAGGATTACAACACCCATCGCCGCCGCTGGTTGCGCAGGAAGGACGATCCTGGGTAAGCTGTCACAGACCCCCCGCTTCGCAGGGGGCTTGCAGGAAGCCGCAGGCGGGAACAAGGTCGCCGCGGCGCAAGAGCCTGGGTAAGCTGTCACAGACCCCCCGCTTCGCAGGGGGCTTGCAGGAAGTCCCTGCCGCAGGCGGGAACAAGGTCGCCGCAGCGCAAGATCTGGGTAGGCTGTCACAGACCCCCCGCTTCGCAGGGGGCTTGCAGGAAGTCCCTGCCGCAGGCGGGAACAAGGTCGCCGCAGCGCAAGATCTGGGTAGGCTGTCACAGACCCCCCGCTTCGCAGGGGGCTTGCAGGCCCCTGCCGCAGGGATGCGGGGCTGGGCAGAACAGGGCCGTGACTGTATAATGGGTGCGGTGTTTTAACCCTCAAGCAATCACACAGCAAGGGAGGAGAACATGAAAAGACGCGTGGTTGTCACCGGCCTGGGCGCGGTCACGCCGCTGGGGAACGACGTAGAGACGACGTGGGAGGGGCTGCTGGCGGGCCGGAGCGGCATCGGCCTGATCACCCGATTCGATCCCTCGGACCTGGACGTGCGCATCGCCGGAGAGGTCAAGGATTTCGACCCGGAGGCGCTGTTCGACCGCCGGACGGCCCGCCGCACCGACCGCTTCACGCTTTTCGCGATGGAGGCCACCCGACAGGCGGTCGACGACGCCGGGATCGAGTTCAGCGAGGCGGACGGCCGGGAGGCGGGCGTGATCATCGGCTCCGCGATCGGCGGGGTGCTCTCGATCGAACAGAGCTTTCACGCGTACGAGGACCGCGGCCCCCGGCGGGTCAGCCCCTTCCTGGGGCCGATGATGATGCCCAACGCCCCCTCCGCCACCGTAGCGCTCACCTACGGCCTCCACGGCCCCAACCTCGCCGTCGTCTCCGCCTGCGCGACCGGCGCACACGCGATTGGGGAGGCGGCGGAGATGATCCGGCACGGGCGGGCGGAGGCCATGATCTGCGGCGGGAGCGACGCCCCCATCCTCGCCATCTCCATCTCCGGCTTCAGCAACATGCGCGCCGTCTCCACCCGCAACGACGACCCCGCGCGCGCCAGCCGCCCGTTCGACGCCGAGCGCGATGGGTTCGTCATGAGTGAAGGGGCCGGAATCATCGTGCTCGAGAGCCTGGAGCACGCCCGGCAGCGCGACGCCCGCATCTACTGTGAGCTCGCCGGCTACGGGATCACCATCGACGCCTACCACATGGCCGCGCCCAACGAGACGGGGAAGTGGGCCGCCTGGGCGATCGAACGGGCACTCGACGACGCCCGCCTGGCCCCCGACGCGGTCGACTACGTCAACGCCCACGGCACCGGCACCCCGCTCAACGACCCGATCGAGACCCGGGCGATCCGCGCCGTCTTTGGCCCGCACGCCGACCGGCTGGCGGTCAGCTCGACCAAGTCCATGATCGGCCACCCGATGGGCGCGGCGGGCGCGGTCGAGGCCATCGCCTGCATCAAGAGCCTGGAGACCGGGTGGGTCCATCCCACGATCAACCTGGAGACCCCCGACCCGGCGTGCGACCTGGATTACGTGCCCAACCAGGCCCGGCAGTTGGAGCCCCGCGTCGCGCTCTCGAACTCTTTCGGGTTCGGGGGCCACAACGGGTGCCTGATCTTTCGCCGCTGGGAGGAGGGGGCATGACGCTCCGCGCACGATACGTCCATACCAACCTCGTCGCCCGGGACTGGAGGAAACTGACCCGGTTCTACGAACGGGTCTTTGGGTGCACGGCCGTGCCCCCTGAACGGGATCTCGCCGGCCAGTGGCTCGAAGATGGCACCGGGGTTCCCGGCGCCCACATCCGCGGGGTTCACCTGCGGCTCCCGGGCTACGGCACCGACGGCCCCACGCTGGAGATATTTCAGTACAACCACGAGGAAGAGCGACCGGAGACGGCGGTCAATCGCCCCGGCTTTGCGCACATCGCCTTCGCGGTAGACGACGTCAAAGCTGCCCGGGATGCGGTGGTCGCGGCGGGCGGTGGAACCGTCGGCCAGGTCGTCTCTTTGGAGGTCCCTGGCGCAGGCACCGTCACGTTCGTCTATCTCACCGACCCTGAGGGAAACATCCTGGAACTGCAACACTGGTCGCAATGACCGGCCAACACAAGCTGTAGCCCTTCACCGATCCACGACGCCGCAAGCACCAGGCGGCGGCCCCTGCATGACCTGAAAAGTCGTCTGTGGAATGTCAGGGCTACTAGCAAGGAGAAACCATGGCCCAGAGTTCGCTGATCAAAAAGCTCCCACCCAGGTGTCGATCGACGACGTTTGGTCGGCCCTGCGCTTTCGGCCCTCTGACCGCGTGGGGAAATGAGCGCCGGTCAGGACCGTGAAACCACCGCTCCTCCAAAGGCCCGCGCATGCCCATCTGGCGGTGGTACACCTGCACTCCCCGCGGGCTGCGCGCGATTGGCTGGCGCGACTGGGGTGATTGACTGATGCCGCGCGCCCCTCACACCAAAGACGGCATCCCAGCGCCGTTGCCGATGCGCCACATCGTGCGTACATGGTGGCCATTGGCCCTCAGTTGGCTGCTGATGGCCATCGAATCCCCCGCGGTGAGCGCGATCGTGGCCCGGCTGGCCGAACCACAGATCAACCTGGCGGCGTTCGGTGGCCTGGTGTGGCCGCTGGCGCTGATCATCGAGTCGCCGATCCTCATGCTCCTGTCAGCGTCGACCGCGCTGAGCAAGGACTGGGACTCGTACCTCAGGCTGCACCGGTTCACGATGCGCGCCGGGGCCGTGTTGACCGCGCTGCACGTGCTGATCATCTTCACGCCGCTGTACTACACCGTCGCCGTCAAGCTGATCGGCGCACCCGCAGAGATCGTCGAACCCGCTCGCCTGGGCCTGATGGTCATGATCCCCTGGACCTGGTCCGTCGCCTATCGTCGCTTCAACCAGGGTGTGCTGATCCGCTTTGGCCACTCGCGGGCGGTGGGGCTGGGGACGCTGGTCCGGCTGAGCGCCGATGCGCTCGTGTTGGCGGCAGGTTACCTGATCGGGTTGATCCATTTGACTTTATTGCCAAATCGGTGCATAATTTACCCTTGTTATGGACCTCACTGTCGCAGACGATCATCGACACAATCTCAAGCCGGGCGAACACGAGGCGTTCTACTTCTTGTTCACGTCCTCAGACGGGGATGCCCACGGCTTCGTCCGGACGCTCTTTGACCGGGACGCCGTGCTGGAACTGGTCGCCCTGCACCTCGGCGGCCACACCTGGGCACACCAGCGGCGAGCTGCGCTCGCCAACCTGGAACCTGCTACCGACGCCTCCGGCCCCTCGCTGAGAATCACCTGCCTCGAACCCTGGCGGGCCTGGCGTTGCCTCTTTCAGGGAACAGTGCAGTGTGTGGATGCAGAGACAGCGTCCCACGCCAACCTGGATTTGACGTACGCGGCCACCAATGAGCCCGCCCGCTACCAGTTTGGCCCCTACGCTCAGGCCCAGCAGGACGGCCAGCTCAGAGGCCATCTCCAGGTCGGCACGGAGTCGTGGGCAGGTGAACTGCTCTGCTACCGTGATCACAGTTGGGGCCAGCGGCCAATGGGGGCGGCGGCCCGGTGGACGATCGCCAGCGTGCCGGGATACTTTTACGTGGTCGTCGTCGAGATGGCGGGCCAGCAACTATCGTTTGGCCGGTTCACCACGTCCGATGGGCAATCCGCGCCCGTTCACGCCCCCAGGATCGTGGCCGCGGGTGAAGGCTGGCGCATCGAGGACCCTGAGGCGGGATTTGCAGCATGGCAGATGCAGCGCCTGGCACCTCCCCTGGTGGCCTACCTGGGTCCGGCCGGCCAGGAGACGCTGCGTGATGAACCCAGGCCGGGCGACCTGTATCAGGACGAGATCGGTCCGGCGCTTTTCACCCCTCCACGGGGGAGGAAAATCGTGGGTTTCTGGGAGCAGGCAAGAAGGCTGACATGACCGAATGGCTGTTGAGTGGGCATAACACACAGGAGACGACCGGCGTCGCGCGGCCGGTGACCGTGACGATGACCGAGACGGGCCTGGATGCCCAGATCTCCTGGTTTCTGAGCCAGTTGGCAGGGGACACCTCGGACTTTGACCAGACGTTAAAGCCCACCGGGGTCGTACAGGGCCGGCTGTACCTCAACATCGACTACTACGCCCGCAACATGGGGTCGGTGGTTCCCTTCGACCCAGAGTCGGTGGGGGTGCCGGCCAGCCTGGTCGAGGCGACTGCCCAGGTGCCCCGGGAGCGGCAGTTGCGGCTGCCCGTGCGGTTCCGCCGCACCTATCGCTGGGCGGCGAACTTTTACCGCCACGTGTTACCCGACCTGGACCGCAGGCTGCGCGACATCTTCTGGCAGTTGCGCGAGGAGCCAGACGATCCCCTCCCGCTCATCTGGTCGCTGTTTGAGCCTGAGTTCTACGCCCGAACGCGGGATGCCGACCGCGCCCATATCGTCATCGCGCTGACCATCACGACGCTGGATGGCATCCTGCACCAGCGAGCGCCGCAGTTGCTCAGTCTCTTCGTTGGCCAGGCGACCGCCACGTCGCTGATCGGCCAACGCATCTGGGAACTGCGCCAGGCGGCCGAGAAATGCGGGCCGGACGTGCGGCAGATGCTGGCCGATGGCACGGTTGAACTCGAGGCCTACGAAGCACTGCCCACGGCCGCCCCGCTGGCAGCCGGCGTGCGGGCGTTTCTGCGCGAATACGGCCACCGTGGTTTCCGCTACGAGGCAGACTTTGAGACCGAGCGCCTGGCCGACCGGCCCGAACACATCCTGCTGGCGGTGGCCGGGCAGTTGCAGGAGAGCGAACCACCCGAGGTGCGGGCCGAGGCCGCCCGCCAGGTCGCGCTGAACGCACTGCGGCGGATGAACCCTCTCCAGCAGTTGATCTGGCGGCAGGTTCTGCGCTGGGGACAGCGACTCATCTCCTGGCGAGAGGACTCGAAGAGTGACATCGCGCTGCGCCAGGCAGCCTATGGGCTGGCGGCCCGCCACCTGGCCCGTCACTTTTATCCCGGCCATCCCGACGACGACGTGATGATGTTTTACCAGTTGGACGAACTACTCGACTTTGTGCGCAGTCGGGGTAAGCAGCGGGTGGACCAGGCGACGCTCGACCGACGCCGGGCGCAGTTCGAACTGTACCAGACACAGCCCTCTCCGCCGGAGCTGATCTGGTATGACCCCCTCACCCAGCACTGGAGACCGGCGCTGGAGGAGAAGGAAGAGGAGCTTGGTCCCGAAGCAACCCGGCTGTGGGGCATCGGCGCCAGCGCCGGCAGCGGCCTGGCCGAGGGGGTCGCCGTCGTGACAAACGACCCGCTGGACGCCGGGCGGCGGCTGCTCGAGATGAAGGAATCAGTCGTTCTCGTCACGCGACTGACCGACCCGGCCTGGTCCAGCCTCTTTCGACGCTTGAGCGCGGTGGTCACCGAGTTGGGTGGCGTGATCTCCCACGCCGCCATCGTCGCGCGGGAGAACGGTCTCCCCGCCGTCGTCGGCGTGCCGGAGGCCACACGCCGGATACGGGACGGGCAGCGCGTGCGCGTGGACGGCACGAGTGGCATCGTGGAGGTCCTGGAGTGAAACAGTTGCTCTTTACCCCCTGGGCGGAAGAGGAAGGCGAAGAGCGGCATGTCCCACCGGTGGAGATGGTGGGCGGGAAGGGATGGGGCCTCTACTGGCTGGCGGCCAACGGCTTCCCGACCCCTCCCACCTGGGTGCTCAGCACAGCCGCGTTCGACATGGTGGTGCAGCGGGCCGGGCTGACGGCGGCCATCGTCGAGGTCGGACGGGCACTCGCGGGCCTGGCGGACGACTGGGCCACGGCGCAGCAGGCGCTGGAGGCGCTGGAACCCCGGCGGGCCGCGGTGGCAGAGGCGTTACGCCAGACCGAGATGCCCGATCGGGTGGGTGCGGCGCTCGCCGACCTGCCGCTGGCGCCGGAGCAATGGGCGGTCCGTTCGTCAGCCACCGTCGAGGACGACCCTCACCATAGCTTCGCCGGGCAGTTCCTCTCGCTGCTCTCCGTGCCCAAAGGCATCGCTCTGTGGAATGTCGTCCGCCGGGTGTGGGCCTCGGCCTTCAGGCGCGAGGCCCTCATGTACTGCGCCCAGCACACAACGCCGCTGCCGCGAATGGCGGTGGTCCTCCAGCCGATGGAGCCGGTCACGGCCCGGGACCGCTCCGGTGTGGCCTTTAGCCACTCCCCTGTCGAGATGCTGCCGGGAGTGTTGGTCCAGGTCGCTTTCGGCACCGGCCAGGTCGTCGTCGACGGCTACGGCGGTGACATCTACAGCGTGCAGGGAGAGCAGGTCCAGATCCAGCCAATGCCTCCCTCCGAGATCCGGGTCACCGACATCATGGGCTACACGGTACCCCAGCCCCTCCCGCCGGGCCTCGCCCTCACCGAGGAGGAAGTGCAGGAGCTAGCTGGGTTAGTACTGGCGGTGGCGGAGCGATGGGGAGGGCCGGTGAACGTGGAATTCGTGTGGCGGGTGGACGAGGGTCCTACGTTGGTGCAGGTCCGTTCGGCCAAGTAGCGCTGCTTTGGCATATCACACTGCCTGCGGCATGCCGCTGGTACCGTGTGACGCTGATCGTCCGCATCCTATCCATGGCACAAGACTACCTCACCGAGTTATTGGCAGCTTACTGGTTCGCCCCACCGGTGGGACTGTGGCGGGCGGTCGAGCTGCGCGTGGCGGCAGAGGAACAGTACGAGCGTCCCCTGCTGGACGTCGGCTGCGGCGACGGGCGGGTCGGGCGGGTCCTGTTCGGGACAGCGGGGTACGCGGATGTGGGGCTCGATCCCTGGGCAGACCAACTGCGTCAGGCGGCCCGGTCAGGCGTGTACCGCCACGTGGACGTGGCCGACGGGCATCACCTGCCATACCCTAGCGGCACGTTCGCTACTGTTTTCTGCAACTCGGTTCTGGAACACATCCCCGACGTGTGGCGAGTCGTGCACGAGGTGGGACGGGTACTGCGATGCCCTGAGCCGGCCGAAGGGCGAACCGGCGGCCGCTTCATCTTTACCGTTCCGTCAGGCGCCTTCCGTCACTTCCTCGACGGTTACGCCCGGCGGTTGGCGGCCGGGCACGTACAGGGAGCGGAGGCATATGCCGCCGCCGTAGATGCCCGGTTGGAGCACTATCATTATCACACACCCAGCGAATGGCAACGGTTGCTGGCCAACGCCGGCATGACGATGGTCAAGGCGCGCTACTACATGCCGAAGGAAGTCGAGCAGTTGTGGGATCGGATGAACGTGCGCTACGGGATCGGGCAGCGACAGTCGACCTGGGGGCTGCTGGTCTCGCCCCACCTTCGGCCCCTGGGCTACCAGGCCCTCCTGCGTCGCCTGGTCGTGCGCACGCTCAGCCGCCGCTGGCGCCCCTATTATGAGATGGACGTACCCCCTGGCGAGAAGGGCGGTAGTCTCCTCGTCGTGGCCCGACGAGAGGACTAGCCACCCCCCATCCACCCCCATCTGTGATCATGCTGGAACCTGTCTGCAATCCTCAACCCGACGATTGGGATCTGTTCGTGGCCGGACACGCCGACGCCCACGTCCTCCAGACGAGCCCCTGGGGCGCGCTCAAGGCACAGTTTGGGTGGGCCGACGAGCGGGTGGGGTTGGCCCGAGGGGGAGCCTGGATCGCCGGGGCGCAGGTGCTCTACCGACGGTTGCCGGCCGGACTGGGGCGCTTGGCCTACGTCCCCCGGGGGCCGCTGGTGGACTGGACGGACGAGGAGCAGGTGGCAGCGCTTCTGGCAGCCCTCGACCACGCCGTCCAGTCACGGGGCGCTATCGCGCTCACCCTCGAGCCCGACCTGCCCGACGAGCCCGCTCACCGCGAGCGAATGCGTACCCTCGGGTTCCACCCCGCGCCGTTCAGCGCGGTCCAGCCTCGCCGCACCATCGTCGTCGATCTCTCCCCCGATGAGGCAACCATCCAGGTGGCGATGAAGTCAAAGACGCGTTACAACGTCCGATTGGCAGCGCGCAGGGGCGTGGCGGTGCGGGAGGCCACCGAGGCTGACTTGCCGGCTTTCCACGCGCTGATGGCCGCCACCGCTGCGCGGGACCGCTTCGGCGTCCACGCGCCAGCCTACTACGAGGCGGCCCACCGGCTGTTTGTGCCCCGGGGATGGGCACGATTGTTGCTGGCCGAGGTGGAGCGGGAGCCGGTGGCAGCGCTGATGGTCTTTGCGCTCCCACCGCGGGCCTGGTACTTTTACGGGGCCTCGAGCGACGCCCATCGCGAGAAGATGCCCACCTACCTCCTCCAGTGGGAGGCGATGCGCTGGGCCAGATCGCTGGGGTGCACGACCTACGACCTGTGGGGGGTCCCTGACGAAGACGAAGCAAAGCTGGAGGCCGAGTTCACACAGCGGCGGGATGGATTGTGGGGCGTATATCGTTTCAAGCGCGGCTTCGGCGGGCAGTTGGTGCGGAGCGTGGGGGCGTGGGACCAGGTCTATGCACCGATGCGATACCAACTCTATCGGTGGATGCTGGATACTCGATCCTGGATGCTGGATACGCGATCCTCGATACTGGATGCTCGACGACGAAGATGAAGTCACACGACACGCAACACGCAACACGCAACACGCATCACGCATCACGCATCACGCAAGACGCAACACGTGCCCAGTGGAACGCAGCATTGGCCCGCTTGCCCACCGCTCACGTCCTACAGACCTGGGAGTGGGGCGCGTTCAAGTCCCGCTACGGGTGGCATCCGACCCGTCATCTGTGGCTGGAGGATGATCGACCCTGTGCAGCCGCCTCGGTGTTGACCCGCCGGCTGGGTCGCTGGCCCTCGGCGGTGATGTACATCCCCAAGGGACCGGCCCTGGACTATGGGGACAGCGCCCTCCTGGAGCGGGTTCTGGCCGAACTGGAGAACACAGTGCGACAGGAACGGGCGCTGTTCGTCAAAATCGACCCTGACGTGCGAGCCGATACCGCCGAAGGGGAAATGGTCATGGAGACGCTGCGTCGCCGGGGCTGGCGCGCCTCCCGCGAGCAGGTCCAGTTCCGCAACACCATCTTGATTGACCTGACCCGCAGCCCCGACGAGATGCTGGCGGCGATGAAATCCAAGTGGCGCTACAACGTACGGCTGGCCGTGCGCAAGGGGGTGAGGGTGCACCGGGGTACGTTGGCCGATCTGCCGTTGTTGGTTGACATGTATGCCCAGACCTCGGCCCGCGACGGCTTTATCATCCGCCCCGAAGAGTACTATCGCGACGCCTGGGGCACCTTCATCGAGGCGGGCTGGGCACAGCCGCTGATTGCCGAGGTGGAGGGGGAACCAGTGGCGATGGTGATCATCTTCCACTTTCCTTCGACCTCGCTCCCCTCGACTACGCTCGGGGCAGGCAGGACAGGCCCCATGGCGGAGTCTACCCCGAGCAGCGTCGAGGGGTTCAGCGCGTGCGCGGGGCGGGCGTGGTACATGTACGGGGCCTCCCGCTCCATCCACCGCGAGAAGATGCCAAATCACCTGCTGCAGTGGGAGGCAATGCGATGGGCACAGGAGCAGGGCTGCACGGTCTACGATATGTGGGGTGCGCCGGACGTGCTGGATGAGTCGGACCCACTGTGGGGAGTGTATCGCTTCAAGCAAGGGTTCGGCGGGGAATTCGTGAGACACATCGGGGCCTGGGACTTTAGCGTGTCGCGTCTGGGCTACTGGCTCTACACCGGCGTGATGCCCCGCCTGTTGGCGGCTACGCGCTGGGTGTATTGGAAACGCAGGACGTGAGACGTGAGACGTGAAACGTGAAACGTGAAACGTGAAGCGGGAGACGTGAAGCGGGAGACGTGAAACGTGAAACGTGAAGCGTGAAACGTGAAACGTGAAACGTGAAGCGTGAAACGTGAAACGTGAGACGTGACGATCAAGCATCTCGCTTCACACCCCTGGGACGTCAATCGCTCAATAACGCCTCGAGCGCCTCGTCGTAGCGCGGCCCCATCTCGGCCCAGTCGAAGCGGGCGACGGCCGGATAGAGTTCTTCAGCCAGTGCGCGGGCCTGGTCGGGATGGGCCAGGTTCCTGCGCAGGTGCGCCAGCAAACCCTCGAAATCGTCGTACAGGCAGGCTTCGTGGTATGGCTGCGGGATGATCTCTGGGTAGGCCAGACGGCGGGGCAGCACCGGGAAGCAGCCACAGTAGATCGCCTCGACGATCGAGACGCCAAAGAACTCGTGGATCGCGGTGCTGACGACCACGTCGGCCTGGGACAGGAGGGACTGGTACTGCGCTTCGCCGGCGAAGCCAAAGTGGACCACCCGCGCCCCTAGCCGCTCCCGCGCCACCTCGAACTCGGGCGCTGGCTGGCGGTAGTTCTTCCCCGCCAGCGCGACCCGGAAGTCCAGCCCTTCCTCAGCCAGCGCAAACAGCGCGCGGAAAAAGGTCTCTGGGTCCTTGTCGTACTCCCAGCGCTGGTTCCAGAGGATCAGCGGCGGACAACCTTGCGAAGGTTCGGCAGGTGCCTCCAGGCCAAGAGCGTCCTTGCCTGCCATCCCCTGCTCCGTTGCCGGGGGCGTCCGTAACCTTCGCCAGGTTGGGGGCTGGTCGAAGCGGCGCAGGTCGCAGCCCACCGGCAGCACCTCCGCCTTGGCCCGCACCTCCGCGATACGATGGGCGTGCGTGCAATCCGGCAAGTGCTTGAGCAGGCGGGGCAGTTCCTCGAACCACTCCACCAGGTGATAGCGGGAGTTGAACAAGACCCGGTCGGCGGCCAGCATCGAGAGCCAGTTGATCATGCCGTAGGTCAGGTCGCGCTTCTCGCCCGGGGGGCAGGGATAGGTCAACTGGTTCTCGTGGCAATAGAGCACAGCGGGGACGCTGGCGAGGAGACCACGGGTCAGGCCGAGGAAGGCAGGCAGGTTGAGCATGTCCGAGGCCAGGATGAGATCGGGACGGAAGCTGAGGGCCCTGACCTGCTCGGCCAGCGTGAGCGCCCCACCCTGCATGCGCCACTTCCAGAAGCGGGCTGGCAGCACCAGCAGGGTCACGTCGTGGCGGCTGTTGGCGGCATACCCTTGGGCCCAGGCCTGGTGGCTGCCGCCGCAATAGGGCTCGAGCAGCAAGATCTCCATACGCACTCCAGAAGCACGCGCATTATACCACAAATCACCTTCCCGAAAGCTGCACCGGCGTGCCCGCGGGCGCTTGGGCGCTTTTGGGCCACGCTTTTGACGTTCCTGAATCGTTTGAAGCTTTCGGGAAGGTTGGCCCCCAATGTGTATGCGAACCCGGAAATGTATGATATAATGTTCGAGGGTACCGACATGCAGTCGATGAGAGGAGGAAACCATGTCTGACTGGCAGCAAGGTGAGAAGTACGAGAAGGAGGAAGAGAAACACAAGCAGGAGGAAGAGAAAGAAGAAAAGAACTGGGACGAAAAGTGGCGCCGGGACCCACTCAGCGCCGCCGTGTGGGCTGCGATCCTCATCTGGGCCGGGCTGGTGCTGCTCGTGCAAAATATGGGACTCCTGGACAATCTGAGGGTCCCGGGGGCTCGCCTGGAGGCCTGGCCGATCATCCTGATCGGGGCTGGGATGATCGTATTCCTGGAGGTGCTCGTCCGCCTGCTCGTGCCGTCCTACCGGCAGCCGGTGGGAGGCACACTCGTTTTCGCCGTCATCCTGGTGGGCGTCGGATTGGGCAACCTGTTCGGCTGGACCGTCGTCCTGCCGCTGGTATTGATCGCCATCGGCGTGTCCATGTTGCTGCGCGGCCTGATCCGCGGCCTCTGACCGCGGGCAACCCAACCCGCGCCGGCGTCATGGCCGGCCCAGGTTGAGCGTCGTCAACTCGTCCCAACAGAAGGATAGACCGATGTTACCCTCAGCCTATCCCTACGATTACCAAGAGCTGAAAGCCGCCTGGACGCAATTTGTCCAGCACAACAGCATCACTTTGGCCTCTCTGGATCCAGCGGTCGCGCGTTCCTGGCGCTATTGCCGGGACGCCGGGCTGGAGCCACGTGCTGCTCCGCACCTGGAACGCTGCGACGCAGAGACGCTGGAACAGCGGCGCCAAGCCCGGTTTGACCTGATCGCGATCGCGCGCCCGTTCATGGAGGACACCTACCAGTTCGCCGGCGAATCTGACATGATCGTGTACCTGACCGATGAAGCGCTCTACATCCTGGACTGCCTGGGTGACAAGGCGCTGGGGCGCACGCTGCGAGACATGGGGTTCGACAAGGGAGTACGGCTGGCCGAGGAGCAAATCGGCACGAATGCGGCAGCCATGGCACTGAGCCAGGGACTGCCAGCGCAGATCGTAGGGCCAGAGCACTTTTGCCTGGCCTACCATTCCCTCACCAACACAGCAGCCCCGATCCACGCCCCTACCGGCGAGATGATGGGCGTGATCGGCATCGTGACGCTGGAGCCGAACAGCCATCCCCACACGCTGAGCATCGTCATGGCAGCGGCCCGGGCCATCGAGAACCAGTTGCAGGCGGAGCAGGGTTTCTCCGAGGCAGTGAAACATCTGGCAGAACTGAACGTCGCCTTGCAGGCGATGAGCACGGGGATCGTGTTCCTCGACCCGGACGGGCGGGTCACTCACATCAACGCCCGCGCTGGCGACATCCTGGCCATTCCCCACCGGCTGGCGACGGGGCGCAGGCTCAGCGACTTGATCGGGCTCCCAGCCGGGGTAGAGATCGCGATGGCCCAGCGGATTTCGATGGCTGAAAACGAAGTGGTCTGCCAGGGACCGAATGGACCTCGCTCTTGCCTGATGGGCATGGATGTGCTGCGGGAAAGCTCCCGCCTGCTGGGGTTCATCCTGACGCTGGAGCACGCCGCTGAAGTGAGGCGCTTGGTGCATCGCATGACGGGTACGCGGGCGCATTTCACGTTCGACGACATACTGGGCCAGGATGTGAAGATGCGACGGACGCTGTACTACACACGCACCATCGCCCAGAGCGACTCCACCGTGCTGCTCCTGGGCGAGAGCGGGACTGGCAAAGAGATGTTTGCCCAGGCCATCCACAACGGCAGCCGGCGGGCCGACGGCCCGTTCATCGCCATCAACTGCGCGGCCATCCCCCGCGAACTGATGGCCAGCGAGCTGTTCGGCTACGAGGGAGCATTTGCCGTCGGAGAAGAAGGCCGGCCGGGCAAGTTTGAACTGGCCGATGGGGGCACCATCTTTTTCGACAACGTGAATGGCATGCCGCTCGATATGCAGGCCAGCCTGTTGCGGGTGATCGACACCAGGGAGATCGTCCGCCTGGGCGGCACACGCGTCATCCCGCTGGACGTGCGCGTCATCGCGGCTTCCAACGACGTGGACCTGGCCGGCAAGGTACAGCAGGGACATTTCCGGGCCGATCTGTTCTACCGGCTGCACGTCCTGACGCTGACGATCCCCCCGCTGCGGGAGCGCGGGAACGACATTCTGCTGCTGGTCGCTCACCTGATCGAGGAGTTTGCCCGGCGCATGAAGAAAGCGGTCACCGTTTCGCCTGAGGCGATAGCCGTGCTACAGTCCTACCACTGGCCAGGGAACGTGCGCGAACTGGAGAACGTGCTGGAACGGGCCATGCACGTGGTCGACGGCCCCAGGCTAACCGTGGAACACCTGCCGGACGAACTGCGCACCGCGACGATCGGCGGCGCAGACGAGACCATCCTCACGCTTCAAGAGGCCGAGCGCCAGGCGATCATCCGCGCCGGGCGGGCGCTGCGAGGCAACACGACCAAAATGGCCCACGCGCTGGCCATCGGACGTACCACGCTGTGGCGGAAGATGAAGGCGTTCGACCTGTCTCCGGACTCGTTCAAGAGGTTCATCTAAGATAGCTGATTTCTCACCGCCAGATATCGCCTTTCGGTGGCGGAGGTCCATCAGAGTCGGTGGTTTCATAACGAAACACAATGATAGAGGCTGGCGTACCAACATGAAACAAAATCTAGCAAAACGTTGACAGAATCCCATTATGGGGTATAATAATAAGTACGTGTGTAGGACCACACTTTCATATTGTCCACCTTCGCAATATGGGTAAAAGGTCTCAAGCAATCATTCCGAATATGCAAGCCGCCTACGGCGCTGGTCTATGGATGTGGCACAACCACGCGCTGGTGACGGGTAGATACCTGCTAAGGCACCTCTCCGAAACGAACTGGAGCGGTGCCTTTTCATTTTGTGCTCTCTCTTATCCTCTGTGGTCGTGAACGGAGACACCAACTGGCTGGTGCTCATGGGCGGGCACGAAGCCCCATTTGTGTAATTGACATCCCCCTATCTCGGGTGGTGGCGCCTGTGTGGGCGACCGACTGAGATGCTTGATTGGACCTGGGCCAACGTCGACGACTACCGTCTCTACGTCGCGGTGAAGACGAGCCGAAAGGAGGTGATGGCTACAGACAATTGCAGGGCCAAAGCAGGATCAGAGTGCGTGTTCGTAAGCATCGCTCGTCTCAATATACCCAAGCTATGATGTGAAAGGAGAAAACGCAAAATGAAGAAGAAGGGTTTGATGGGAGAATTAATCGGTGAGGTGTTTGGGACCTTTATCCTCATTCTCCTGGGTGATGGCGTCGTCGCCAACGTGGGGCTGGCTCCCCGCCTGGCGGCACCGGCTTACAACTGGAACACGATCGTGATTGGATGGGCGTTCGCGGTCATCATCGCCGTGTACGTCACCGGCGGCGTCTCCGGCGCGCACATCAACCCGGCGGTCACGCTGGCGCTGGCCGTAAAGCGCGGCTTCCCCTGGGGCAAGGTTATTCCCTACATCATCGCCCAGATGGTCGGCGCTTTCCTGGGCGCGCTGGGCGTGTTCCTGTGCTACATGGACGGTCTCGTGGCGGCGGGCATGCCGAACATCTGGTGCACCGGGCCCGGCTCCGTCTTCGGCCAGGCCTTCTGGGGCGGCGCTGGAGGATCGCCCGCCGGAGCATACTCGCTGGGCATCGCCTTCGTCTGCGAGATCTTTGGCACGGCCACACTGCTGTGGGGCGTGCTGGCGAGTGGCGACGCAAAGAACATGGGCCTCAAGGACAACATGGGCGTGTGGGTCGTCGGAGGCGTCGTCCTGGCGGTCGGCATCTCGCTGGGCGGCCCCAGTGGCTACTCCATCAACCCGGCCCGTGACCTCGGCCCGCGCATCTTTGGCCTACTCGTCGGTACCACGGGGTTGTTCAGTGGCCTCTACTGGCTGGTGGCTCCTGTCATCGGGCCACTGGTCGGCGGCGTCCTGGGCGCTCTCACCTACGACTGGTTCGTGACACCCAACCTGCCGGAATAGCAGCCAGCGGGGGAATGGGCCAGGCGGTAGGTCGAGGCTAACGGAATTGTCAACGGGAGGGAAGCGAGCGGGGTAACCCTTCCTTCCCTCCCAAGTTCTCCTGTGCGAGCGAAAGGAGCAGGATTGTGAAGAAACTGATCAACAAGCCCGAAGACGTGGTAAAGGAAGAGCTGGAAGGCGTCGCGCTGGCCTACCCAAGTATGGTCAAGGTGCACTTTGAGCCTGACTTTGTCTACCGTGCCGATGCCCCGGTGCAGGGCAAGGTGGCGCTCATCTCCGGCGGGGGCAGCGGCCACGAGCCGATGCACGGTGGCTTCGTGGGCATGGGGATGCTCGACGCCGCCTGCCCTGGCCAGGTGTTCACCTCGCCGACCCCGGACCAGATGCTGGAGTCCGCCAAGATGGTCCACGGCGGTGCCGGTGTGCTGTACCTCGTCAAGAACTATACCGGCGACGTCATGAACTTTGAGATGGCCGCCGACATGGCCCGCGCAGAGGGCATCGACGTGCTAAACCTCCTGATCGACGACGACGCGGCGGTGAAGGACAGCCTGTACACCGCAGGCCGGCGCGGCGTGGGCACCACGGTGCTGGCGGAAAAGATCTGCGGCGCGGCGGCGGAGAAGCGCTACGACCTGAAGAAACTGGCCGACCTGTGCCGTAAGGTCAACATCAACGGGCGCAGCATGGGCATGGCGCTCACCTCGTGCACCGTGCCGATGGCGGGCAAACCCACCTTTGACCTGCCCGAGGACGAGATGGAGATCGGCATCGGCATCCACGGCGAGCCCGGCCGAAAGCGCTTGAAGCTCAAGACCGCCGACGAGATCACCGAGATGCTGGCGCTGGCGATCATCGAGGACCCGGCGTACCACCGAACCGTGCGGGAGTGGGATGCAGGGAAAGCGGAGTGGGTAGACGTCGATCTGGTGGATCCTCCCTTCAAAGCGGGTGACCAGGTGCTGGCCTTCGTGAACGGCATGGGCGGCACGCCGGCCATCGAGCTCGCGATCATCTACCGCAAGTTGCACGAGATCTGCGAGAAGAAGGGTCTAAAGATCGTCCGCAACCTCATGGGACCCTACATCACCTCGCTGGAGATGCAGGGCTGCTCCATCACCCTGCTAAAGATGGACGACGAGCTGATCAAGCTGTGGGACGCGCCGGTCAAGACCCCCGGACTGCGTTGGGGGATATGAGTCAGGCGTCCCCGGTCCAGGATACGAGCACCGCGCCTAATCTCCCAACCCATATCCAGATCGAAGCGCGGGGATTGGCACAGAGACCAAGGAGCGCAATGCTTTGCTGAATGCCAATTGGGGGCGCCCCGAGGGAGATAGTCTACATGCCCATCACTACAGCCGACGTTCTAGACTGCCTTCGCAAGATGGCGGACGTGATTCACGAGAACAAGGAATACCTGACCGAACTGGATTCAGCCATCGGTGACGCCGACCATGGCATCAACATGGACCGGGGGTTTCAGACGGTGCTAAAGAAGCTGCCCAGCGCGGAGGACAAGGACGCGGGCACCATCCTGAAGACAGCAGGGATGGCGCTGGTGTCCAGCGTCGGTGGAGCCGGCGGGCCGCTCTACGGCACGGCCTTTATGCAGGCCGGTATGGCCGTGGCCGGCAAGTACGAGTTGGAGGCCGAGGACGTGTTGGCTGCGCTGGACGCGGCGCTCAAGGGCGTGGTCATGCGGGGTAAGGCTAACCTGGACGACAAGACGATGGTCGATGCGATCACCCCCGCCGTGGCACGGATGCGGGAGGCGCTGGAAAACGGCGCTGGCACGGCCGCAGCGCTGGAACAGGCGATGGCAGCAGCGGAGAAAGGGATGAAAGACACCATCCCCATGCTGGCCAAGAAAGGACGGGCCAGCTATCTGGGCGAGCGGAGCATCGGCCACCAGGACCCGGGCGCGACTTCCTCGTACCTCCTCATTCGTACGATGGCGGAGATAGCGCGAGAGAAAGTGTAAAATTGGATCTAGTTTCTCGGAGAGCACGCCTGCTCTCCATCAGTGATTCTACAGTAAAAAAAGGAGAATCAAGAAATGGCCAAGAAATACGCGGCAGCAGTCGACCAGGGTACGACCAGTACCCGATTCATGATCTTTGACCACGCCGGACAGGTGGCCGGCGTGGACCAGATGGAGCACGAGCAGATCTACCCGCAGGCCGGCTGGGTCGAGCACGACCCGATGGAGATCTGGGCCCGCACCCAGGACGTGATCAAGGGCGGGCTGGAGAAATCGGGTGTCAAGGCCGAGGAGATCGCGTCCGTCGGCGTGACCAACCAGCGCGAGACCACCGTCGTGTGGGACAAGAACACCGGCAAGCCCTACTACAACGCAGTCGTCTGGCAGGACACCCGCACCAAGGACATCTGCGATATGCTGGGCGAGGATGGCGGCCAGGATCGCTTCCGCCCCAAGGTGGGGTTGCCACTGGCGACCTACTTCTCTGGCCCCAAGATCAAGTGGCTGCTGGAAAACGTGGACGGTCTGCGCGCGGCGGCCAAGAAGGGCGACGCCATCTTTGGCAACATCGACACCTGGGAGATCTGGTGGCTGACCGGCGGTCCCAAGGGCGGGGCGCACGTGACCGACGTCTCCAACGCCAGCCGCACGATGCTGATGAACCTGGCGACGCTGGACTGGGATCCGGAGATCCTGGATATCATGGGCATCCCCCGCCAGATGCTGCCGGAGGTCCGCCCCTCCAGCGACCCCGAGATCTGGGGCTACACGCCCAAGGATGGACCGTTTGGGAAAGAGATCCCCGTGTGCGGCGACCTGGGCGATCAGCAGGGTGCGCTCGTGGGCCAGACCTGCTTCAGCTCCGGTGAGGCCAAGAACACCTACGGCACCGGCTGCTTCATGCTGCTGAACACCGGCACCGAGCCCGTGCAGAGCAAGAGCGGCCTGCTGACCACGCTGGGCTACAAGTTCGGCGACGCACCGGCCGTGTACTGCCTGGAGGGCTCGATCGCCATCACCGGCGCGCTGGTCCAGTGGCTGCGCGACAACCTGAAGCTGTTCGACTTCTCGAAGCACGTCGAGGACTATGCCAACCAGGTGGAGGACGCCGGCGGCATCTACTTTGTGCCCGCCTTCTCCGGCCTGTTCGCCCCCTACTGGAAGAGCGACGCCCGGGGCGTGATCGTCGGCATGACGCGCTACGTCAACAAGTACCACATCTGCCGCGCCGCGCTGGAGGCCACCGCCTACCAGACCCGCGAGGTGCTGGATGCGATGAACAAGGACTCTGGCGTGGATCTCACGGCGTTGAAGGTGGACGGCGGTATGGTCTTTAACGAGACGCTGATGCAGTTCCAGGCCGACATCCTGGGTGTGCCGGTCGTGCGCCCGATGGTGGCTGAGACCACCGCGCTGGGCTCGGCCTACGCCTCCGGCCTGGCCGTCGGCTTCTGGAACAACACCGACGAGCTGCGCGAGAACTGGGGTATCGACAAGACCTGGGAGCCCAAGATGGACGCGGACACCCGCGCCAAGCTCTACAAGGGCTGGCTGAAGGCAGTCCAGAGGACCTTTGGCTGGGTGGAGTAAGCACGTCGATCTCTAAACGAACTCCCCGCTGCTAGATGAAGGGACAGGGGGAACTGGAGGAGCCTCTCGAGCCTCACCAGTTCCCCCGTTTGCTGATAGGAGGGATTTGAAGCCAGGCTGCTACCGGACAGTTTTTGAGCGAGCACCCCACGCAAGCATCACTCGCCTGTTCGTGTCATTTGTGGTAGAATGCCGGGCGGTTGGCAAGCGGTTCCAGTAGCAGGAATTGGAGTGACAAGACGGATGATTGAAGTGAAGAGGGAGGACACAAGTGCACATTGTGGTTTGTATTAAACAGATCATCGATCCCGAGATCCCTCCCCACGTGTTTCAGATTGACCCTGTCAAGAAGAAACAGACACGGGGCAGGCAGGTACTTGTCATCAGCACGTTCGACGAGGTGGCACTCGAGGTGGCATTGCAACAGAAGGAGAAAGCGGGCGGCAAAGTGACCGCCATCACGATCGGGGAGGCGCAAGCCGTGGAGGCGCTGCACACGGCGCTGGCCATGGGCGCAGATGAGGCGGTACTCATCTCCGACCCGGCTTTCGAGGGCGTCGACTCTTTCGGCACAGCGCATATTCTGGCGGCCGCGCTGCGCAAGGTGGGCGAATTCGATGGGGTGCTGTGCGGCCGGCAGGCCGGTGACGTAGAGATGGGCCTCGTGGGGCCGTTCCTGTCAGAGAAGCTGGGTCTCCCCTGCGTCACGCTGGCGGCCAACATGGAGGCAGGGGACGGCAAGATGCGCCTGAGGCGGCCGATCGAGGGGGGATACGAGGTGCTGGAGACCCCCACGCCCTTCCTGGCCACCATCATGAACAATGACAGCAACATACCTCGCTACGTCTCGGTCAGGGGCCTCAGAAAGGCGATGCGAACGCAAGTCCCCACCTGGTCTGCCGCCGACCTGGGCCTCGACCCGGCCGAGGTGAAACCGGAGACGGCACGGATCGTGATGGAGGAACTGTTCGTCCCCAAGCGGGAGATACGCTGCGAATTCATCGCAGGCGAAACAGGGCCAGAGAAAGGGAAGCGATTGGCCCTGCGCCTCAGAGAACTAAAGCTCATATAAGGGTATTACGATGACAAATATCTTGGCATTTTGCACGGCTTCCGCTGAGGAGCTTCCCCGCGCCCTGCTGGAGGTTCTGGCTGCAGGGCGGCAGTTGGCGGACAAGCTGGGAAGTGGCAAACTTCAGGCCGTCCTTCTGGGGCCGGACGTCGAGGAACACGGTGAGCGGTTGGTGCATCACGGAGCCGATGAGGTGTTCATCGCCAGCCATCCCCGCTTGCAGTACCACGAGGCGGATTGTATCCTGGGGACATTGGAACAGATCGTCGAGCAGCTTTCTCCCGACGTGATTCTCTTCCCCCACGACGAGTTGGGGGGGGGAAACGTGGGCCCTCGCCTGGCCTACCGGCTGGGCACGGGCATCGTCACCGACTGCACGGGCTTTGAGGTCGAGGGCGACGCAATTCGCTGGCTGCGTCCCGTCTACGGCGGGAAGGCCATGGCCTACATGGTCGCCAGCGGCCCGGTGCAACTGGCGACGATGCGCTCCCGAGCCTTTGAACCGCTGCCGGCCGACTCCGCGCGCCAGGGACAGGTGCAAACCCTGGAGATCGACGTGGACTCTATCTCCGCCCCCGTGTCGCTGGTGGAACGGACGCAGGAGGAGTTGGAAGGGGTCAACCTGGACCTGGCCCAGATCATCGTGTCCGGCGGCAGGGGCATGGAGGACCCAGAGGGGTTCTCTGTACTGGATGACCTGGCCGAGATCCTGGGAGCAGGGGTCGGGGGATCACGACCGGCTGCCGATCTGGGCTGGGTGCCGCACTCCCGGCTGATCGGTCAAACCGGGAAAATCGTGGCTCCCAACCTCTACATCGCCGTGGCGATCTCTGGGGCTCCCCAGCACATGGCGGGAGCCGGTGCGTCCAAAACGATCGTGGCCATCAACAAGGACGAGGATGCCCCCATCTTCAAGTTGGCCCACGTCGGGGTCGTGGATGAGTGGCAGAACGTCATCCCAGCCCTTACAGAAGCATGCAAGGAGATGTTGAGCAGTTGATGCAAACACAAGTGCACTGCTGCGGAAATTAGGAGGCAGATGATGGAAGAACTGGAAACGCAAGTGGTTGTAATCGGTGGAGGCGCGAGCGGGACGGCCGTGCTCCGCGACCTGGCGATGCGAGGGTTCCAGGCCATGCTGTTCGAGCGGGGCAACCTGTCTGAGGGCACGACGGGCAACTTCCATGGCCTGCTGCACAGCGGCGGTCGTTATGCGGTGAAGGATCAGCCCGCGGCCGTGGAGTGCATCGAGGAGAACCGGATATTGCGTCGCATCGCCCCGCAGGCGATCGAAGACACCGGGGGCTTTTTCGTCGTGCTCGACGACGTCGACGAGGAATTCCTCCCTGCCTTCCTGGAAGGCTGCGCCACCGTGGGCATCCCGACCGAGGTGCTCTCCGGCGCGGAGGCGCTGCGCGAGGAGCCCAAGCTATCCCCCCAGATCCGGCAGGCCGTAGCCGTGCCTGACGGCAGCATCGACGGCTGGGACTTGTGCCTGGGCAGCGTCACCACGGCGAAGGAGCTGGGCGCACGCGTGTTCCTCTACACCCCGGTGACAGAGATCTTGCGCGAGGGTGACCGGGTCGCCGGCGTCAAGGCGGTCGACCAGACGAATGGCGACGAGTACGTCGTCCACGCCGACTGTGTGATCAACGCCAGTGGCCCCTGGACGCCCAAGGTCGCCAGCCTGGCCAATATAGAAGTCCCGATGGTCCTCAGCAAGGGCACGATGGTCGTCCTGGACAGCCGCCCGGTGAAGCGGGCCATCAACCGCTGCCGCTACCCATCGGATGGCGATATCATCGTCCCCGTGGGCACCACCATCGTGCTGGGCACCACCTCAGTCACCGTCGAGGACCCGGACCATTTCGGCATCGAGGAATGGGAGGTGGACAAGATGCTGGACGAATGCATCCAGATGGTGCCCATGATCGAGGATATGCGCATCCAGAGAAACTATGCCGGCGTCCGTCCACTGTACGAGCCCCCTGCAGACGAGGAGGCAGAGGAAGGGAGAGAAGTCAGCCGGGCATTCTACGTGCTCGACCACGAGGCCCTGGATGGCGTGGGTGGCCTTATCACCATCACCGGCGGCAAACTGACCACGTCCCGCCTGATGGCCGAGAAGACGGTGGACCTGCTGTGCACCAAGATGGGGGGCGACGCGGTCTGTCGCACCCACCTGGAGCCATTGCCCACTGCGTCTTGATATCGTCCAGCTCGCTTTGACGTGTGGCTGGCTGAAGGAGCACGCATGACCAAGAGCAAGAAACGGCAGAAGAAAAAGCCACCTTCGACGCCACGTACTCAGCGTCAAGGACAAGAAGAACAGACTGGCCAGTTCGGTTGGATTCCACTCTGGGGGTGGATTCTGATCTTTATCGGGCCGCTCGCGCTGAGCGAGTTCATGTTCTACAGAGCAGGTCGAACGGCCAGCATGGTCCTCTTCCCGGTGGCCTGGATCGGATTCTGGATCGCGATCATGCATCGATCCGGGTGGCCGATCATCAAGAAACGCGACGAGAAGCACGACGACAAGGAAAAGTAGTCCCTGCTACCACAAAGGGTCGGTAGACGGAGAGCTTGTGTGAGCGAGCGTTCACGCCAGGATGCGGAAGAAGAGCGTATCGAGGAAACGGTCGCCCAGCCGGAGTCCTCGCCAGACGTCCTCGTGAGGACCTCGAACGACCTCGTCGTGAGCTCAGTCGAACGAGCCACACCCGGCGGTGAGGAAGAACGCGAGCGACCTTCACTCCTCGATATGTTGTTCCGCGAGGCCGAGGTCATCGCCCGCAACCTCAAGGAAAGCGGCACCCGCCGCTAACCGCGTGGGAGATGGAGGACATCCTCCGCCGCCTGGAAGAGCACACGGAAGCAAGGCGGTGCCAGTTCGGCGAACACTTTGCGCCATTCGCCCGGCTTCACAACCTGGCTGACTGGGAGGGATGGTTCAGCCCCTACGACGACGAGACGTACAACGCGGTGTTGCACCACGTCGCTGCCGACGACGTGGTGCTAGAGATCGGGGCCGGCGACCTGCGCCTGGCGCTGCGGATGGCGGAACGGGCGCAGCGCGTGCACGCGGTCGAGGTCAATCCGCTGGTGGTCGGCCCGGCGTTGGAGATGATCGGGCTGCGCCTGCCCCGCAACCTGCACGTGACGTGTGCCAATGCGCTCGACGTCCCCGTCCCTCCGGGTGTCAGCGTCGCCGTGCTCTTGATGCGCCACTGCCGGCACTTTGGACAGTACTTTGAGCGGTTGCAGCGGGCGGGCTGCCGCCGGCTGCTGACCAATGCCCGCTGGAAGAGCGGGGTGGAGGCCATCGACCTGACAGCGCCCCGCCTGCCCTTCGAGCAGGTGCACGAGGGGTGGTACGCCTGTCGCTGCGGGGTGATAGGCTACGTGGGATCTGGAGAACGTGGAGACGCTTCGCCGGTCGAGGTCAGTGGGTGTCCCGCATGCTCACCACCGGGGCTGGATGCCGGAGGAGGAGGAGGATAACAGATGAGGCTGCAAGGAAAGGAGATCGCCATCCTGGTGGGCCCAGGGTACGAGGACCTGGAATTCTGGGTGCCGCTGATGAGACTGCAGGAGGAGGGAGCGGAGGTCACCGTGGTGGGCATCCGGGCAGATGAGAGCTACACCAGCAAGTCCGGCGGCCTGAAAGCGACGGCGCAGGTGGGAGCGGACGAGGTCACGGCGGATCAATTCGACGGTGTGATCGTCGCTGGAGGCTGGGCGCCCGACAAATTGCGCCGCTACGACGGCGTCTGCGCGCTGGTGCGGGAGGCATACGAGCAGGGGAAGGTGGTGGCATCCATCTGCCACGGCGGCCTGGTGTTGATCTCGGCGGGGATCGTGCGCGCCCATCGCGCCACCGGTTCGCTGGGCATCAAGGACGACCTGGTCAACGCCGGAGCGACCTGGGTGGACGAGCCCGCTTTTCGCGACGGCAACCTCGTCTGGGGCCGGGTGGTCGCCGATATTCCAGCTTTCTGCCGCGAACTGGTGAGCGCGCTAGAGGGATAGCGGTTCGCATCCACACAGTACGAGGCTGACTTTGACTCAAGAGGTGAACATTGGTCGGCATCGTCATCGTCTCTCATAGCCAGGAACTCGCCGCCGGGGTCTGCGAGCTGGCCCTCCAGATGGCCGGGGGACAGCCGGTGCCCGTCGTCCCGGCGGGGGGAACGGATGATGGCAGCCTGGGGACGAGCCTGCAGAAGGTGACGGAGGCGCTCGAGCAGGTGCTGGTTCACGGGGAGGCCCTGGTGCTGGCCGACCTGGGCAGCGCCGTGATGGTGACCCAGATGGCGGTCGAGTTCCTCCCCCCGGAACAGCAGGGCCAGGTCCATCTGACGAGTGCCCCGCTGGTGGAGGGGGCCATTGCGGCAGTGGTGACCGCCGCTGGGGGGGGAGACCTGGAAGCGGTGCGCCGCGCAGCAGAACAGGCACTGGATATCCCAAAGATCCCCTCGGAGGAGCCTTTCGTCGAACCCGAAGCTCCGGTCGCACCCGAGGTAGCCGGTCCGGTCGAGAGCGTGGAAGTGCCGGTGCTCAACCCCACCGGCCTGCACGCCCGCCCGGCGGCTCTCTTCGTGCGCACGGCCATGCGTTTCCAGGCGGACATCACCGTGCAGAACGTGACCCACGGCCGTCCACCCGCCGATGCCAAGAGCATGATGGACGTGGCCAACCGGGGAACGGCGTGGCACGGGGAGCGGATTCGCATCGTGGCGCGGGGCGAGGATGCGGCCGAGGCGATCGCCACGCTGCGCCAGGTGGTCGAGAGCGGGTTTGGCGAGATGGAAGAAGCGGCCATGGCACCGAAGGTGCCCGCCATCCCAACGACGCCCGCCCCTGCCGGGCTGCCTGCCCGCATCGTCGCGGCCGTGGAAGAGGAAGAGGTGGAGGGACGGCTGCAGGGCATACCGGCATCCGAGGGAATCGTCGTGGCCCCGGCGTTCCTGTACCACCCTCCCGAGCTGCAGGTCGAGCATCGCGTGGTCACCGACGTCGACGCTGAGACAGCCCGGTTGCACGAGGCACTGCGCCAGGCGCGGGAGGAGCTCACCGACCTGCAGACGAAGGTGGCGGAGCGGGACGAGCACGTGGCGCGCATCTTTGAGTTCCAGCGCATGATGCTGGAGGATCAGATGCTCGTGAAGGCGATTGAAGGAGAGATCCACCGCGCTGCCTGCAACGCCGAGGCAGCGGTGGAGCAGGTCATGGCCGAATGGGTGGCCCGGTTCGAGGAGATGGACGACGTGTTGATGCGCCTGCGGGCGGCCGACGTGCGGGACGTGGGCGACCGGGTGGTGCGCATCCTCCTGGGTGTGCAGGAAGAACGCTCGCTCAGCACACTCCCCGAACCAGTGATCGTGGTAGCCCAGGACCTGACCCCCTCCGACACGGCGCGGTTGGACCGGGGGAAGGTGCAAGGGCTGTGCACGGCGACGGGCGGGGCGACCTCGCACGTCGCCATCCTGGCCCGGATGTGGAACATCCCGGCGGTGGTGGGACTGGGCGATCCGCTATTGCAGGTGCCGGACGGGGCGCTCGTGGCGCTGGACGGAGAGGCGGGGACGGTGGAGGTCGAGCCATCGCCGGAGGCCGTGCAGGCCTATCACGAACGACAGGCCAGGCGCGCCGCACTGCAGGCCGCGGCGTTGCGCCAGACCGGAGAGCCGGCCCGCACGCAGGATGGCCAGCAGGTCGAGGTCGTGGCCAACGTCGGCGACGTGGCGTCGGCACGGGAGGCGCTCGAGCAGGGGGCGGAGGGGATCGGCCTGCTCCGCACCGAGTTCCTGTACCTGGACCGAACCACGCTTCCGGACGAGAGAGAACAGGTGAACGTGTACCAGGCGATCGCCGAAGTCATGGGCCAGCGGCCGGTCATCGTCCGCACGATGGACGTGGGAGCCGACAAACCCCTTCCCGCCATCCCCCGCCCGGAAGAGGCCAACCCTGCGCTGGGGATGCGCGCTATCCGCCTCGCGCGGCGATATCCGGATCTGCTGCTCGTCCAGTTGCGGGCGATCCTGCAGGCCGGAGCAGGGCATAACCTGAAGGTGATGTTCCCGATGGTCGTCACGCTGGACGAGGTCCGCTGGGCAAAGGGCCTGCTGCACCAGGCGCGCGAGGAACTGGCGGCAGAGGGGACACAGCACGCCCGGGAGATCGAGACGGGGATCATGGTCGAGACCCCGGCGGCAGCCGTGATGGCCGACGTCCTGGCAAAAGAGGTGGACTTTTTCAGCATCGGGAGCAACGACCTGACCCAGTACACGCTGGCCTCGGACCGGGTCAACGAACAACTGGGGGATCTGTATCGCCCGTTGGACCCGGCCGTGCTGCGCCTGATCGCCCAGGTGATTCACGCGGCGCACGCGGCCGGAAAGTGGGTGGGACTGTGTGGGGAACTGGCCGGGCAGCGATTGGCCATCCCGGTATTGCTAGGTCTGGGGCTGGACGAGTTCAGCATGACGCCAAGTGCCATCCCGGTGGCCAAGCAACTGATCCGCTCGCTGAGCGTGGCCGAGGCCCGGCAGATCGCGGATCACGCGCTCTCGCTTTCGACGGCCTCAGAGGTCACAGGCTACCTCAGCTCCGTGCTGGAAGGCCTGGCATAGCCGGCCTCGGACCCGAACAAGACTTCGGGTTGCTCCCCACAGCTCGCAGCCCTCGTCTCGAGGCCTCGTCTCGAGGCCTCGTCTCGAGGCCTCGTCTCGAGGGCGTCTCAGTCGAGAACGCCCCGTTCTGCCCCACCCTCACCCCTGCTGACATTGGCATATTCGCACCATTGATGATACAATCTTGCCCCAAGCGCGTGCAGACGTCTCTGTCAAGTCGCCCAGACTTTGGAAGTCTGGAATCCGCTCTGCTCAACGTGCTTGACCCGAATTCCGCCTCATGCTGCCTTCGAAGCACTCGCCAGAAGACTTCCAAAGTCTTTCGGACGAATAATAGATCTTGTTGAGACACACTCTCGCACAGAAGCATATCGTAGTGTAGAAAGGAAGGGTAGAGATGAAAAAGGATACGCTGAGACAGGTAGTCAACGTACTGGCCGTGCTGGTGACGATCGCGATCAACGGGCTGGCGAACGCGCTCCCGCTCAACGGGCAGACCACCGGCGAGATCTCGGACCGGTTCCAGGTCTACTTTGTGCCGGCCGGCTACGTCTTCTCCATCTGGGGGCTCATTTACCTGGCGCTGGTCGCCTTCGCCGTCTACCAGGCGCTGCCCGCCCAGCGGGACAACCCGCGCCTGCGTCGCATCGGCACTCTGTTCGCGCTGAGCTGCCTGGCGAACGTGGCCTGGCTGTTCCTGTGGCACTATGAGGTCTTCCCACTCACGCTGGTGGCGATGGTCGCGCTGCTCCTCTCCCTGATCGCGATCTACCTGCGCCTGGAGATCGGCCGCGCGCACGTATCTGCCGCCGAGAAGTGGCTGGCGCACGTCCCCTTCAGCATCTACCTGGGCTGGGTCACCGTCGCGACGATCGCCAACGTGACGTCGGTCCTCGACTATGCGAACTGGGGCGGCTGGGGCATCCGCCCCGAGGCCTGGACGGTCATCATGCTCGTCGCCGGGACAGCGATCGCGGCGGCGGTGGGGTTCACCCGCCGGGACGTCGCCACCATGCTGGTCATCGTGTGGGCATTCGTGGGCATCGCCGTCAAGCACGCCGGAACGCCGGTCGTCGCGACCGCCGCCTGGGTGACCGCGGCGGTGGTTGCTGCGGCGATCATCGCCGTGAGTGCACTGTCCGTGAGAAGCGCACGGCGGTCGCTATGAAGCGTGCGGATGGACGTCCGAATGAGGCGTCGCCGGGGCCGGTGGCGCTCTTCGGCTCCGGGGAGACCGCGCCTGCGGGCCGGCGGGTGCACGAGACGTTGTTCCAGAGGCTCGACCCGCCGATCCGGGTGGCGATCCTGGAAACCCCGGCCGGCTTCCAGCCCAACTCCGCCTGGGTCGCAGGCCGGCTGGCCGAGTTCGTCGAAGAGCATCTGCAGAACTTTCATCCGCAGGTGACGGTCGTACCGGCGCGGCGCAGAGACGGCCCCCACAGCACCGACGACCCGGCCCTGACCGCGCCACTCCTGACGGCGGACTATATCTTCGGGGGACCCGGCAGCCCGACCTACGCCGTCCGCCACCTGGCGGGCACGTGGGCCTGGTACGTGACGCTCGCCCGGCAGCGGCGCGGGGCGGTCCTGGCGCTGGCCAGCGCCCTCGCCATCGCCGCGGGGACGCACGTTCTCCCCGTCTATGAGATCTACAAGGCCGGCGCCGACCCGCACTGGGCGCCCGGGTTGGACCTCTTCCGCCCCTACGGCCTGGAGCTGGCCATCGTGACCCACTGGGACAACCAGGAGGGCGGCGCGAACCTGGACACGCGCTGCGCGTTCATGGGGATGGAGCGCATGCGCCGGTTGGAGACAATGCTGCCGCCGTCGGCGACGCTCCTGGGGATCGACGAGCACACGGCGGTGGTGCTGGACTTTGCGAGAGGGACCATGCGGGTGATGGGACGGGGCGGGGCGACGGTCCGCCGGGGCGGGGAGGAGCACATCTTCCCCGACGGAGCGAGCTTCCCACTGGAGGTGCTGGGGCCAGTGCGGATGTCCGCGCTGGACGAGGGGTTGCCCACGGAGGCGGTCGAGGCGGTTCTGGGGGCGGAGGCGCTGCCGCCGGAGGTGGCGGCGCTGATCGAGGAGCGGGAGGCCGCCCGGCGCGCGCAGGACTGGGCGCGGGCCGACGTGCTGCGCGAGCGGTTGGCAGGGCTGGGGTACGTGGTTGAGGATACGGTCGAGGGGCCGCGGTGGCGGCGGGCCTGAGATCGACAGCTCATTTCTCTCGTACACCCGCGGCCACTTGCCCAACTGGGCCGACTGGCTATGACCACCTCCGGTAAAACAGGACCCAGCTTGAAGACCCCCGAGCAAGACAAGGAGCAACGCTTGGCCGCCATCCACGTTCACCAACTCACCAAGACCTTTGTCACCCGGGAGACGCAGCCAGGGCTGGGGGGGAGCGTCCGGGCGCTCTTCCGCCCGGTGCGCCGGGAGACGCACGCCGTGAAGGGCATCACGTTCGCCGTGGACGCGGGGGAGCGGGTGGCCTTCATCGGTCCCAACGGGGCGGGCAAGTCGACGACGATCAAAATGCTCGTCGGCATCCTCTACCCCACCTCGGGCGAAGCACAGGTGCTGGGCAAGGTGCCCTGGCGGGAGCGGGGGCGGCTGGCCTACGAGATCGGTGCCGTCTTTGGCCAGAAATCCCAGCTCTGGTACCACCTGCCGCCAGCGGATTCCTTCGACCTGCTGGCCCGGATCTATGAACTGGATCAGGCGGCCTATCTTCAGCGATTGGGCTATCTATCAGAGTTGTTCGAGGTTAAAGATTATCTGCGCGTGCCGGTGCGGAAACTGTCGCTGGGGGAGCGCATGCGGTGCGAGGTCGCCGCCTCGCTCCTCCACCGCCCGCGCATCCTGTTCCTGGACGAGCCGACGATCGGGTTGGACGTCGTGGTCAAGCAGCGCATCCGCGACCTGATCCTGGAACTGAACCAGCAGGAGAAGGTCACCATCTTTCTGACCTCCCACGACGCGGGGGACGTCGAGATCCTTTGTAGGCGGGCGATGGTCATCAACCACGGGGACGTGATCTATGACGGGCGGGTCTCGGCGCTGAAGCGGGATTACATGCACACCAAGACGGTCTCGCTGAAACTGGGGGAGCCCTGGCAGGGGTTCGACGGTCCCGGCGTATGTGTGCTCAAGCACAAGGGGTACGGGGTCAAGCTGCAAGTGGACACGGCGATGACGCCGATTGAGGACGTGGTGGGGCGACTGCTCGCGCGGTACGCCATCGTGGACATCAACGTGGACAACCCGCCGATGGAGGAGATCATTGCGCGCATCTACACTTCACGGGCGTGAGCATCAGGAGAAAGCATCACGCCGTTACGCGAGGCAAAAGCCGTGAAACGTGATACGTGAAACGTGAAGCAAGATTACGCATCACGTATCACGCATTACGTATTACGTATTACGTTTCACGTTTCACGTTTCACGTGCTCTTGACTCCCAATCCCTGCGACAGCAAGAGACCAATGACACGTTACGCCTTCATCCTCCGAACCGCCGCCCGGCAGCAGTGGGTGTACCGGGCCGAACTGGCGATGCGGGCGGTCCAGATGGTCCTCTTCATGGGCGTCTTTATGGCGCTGTGGTCGACCGCCTTCGGCGTCAGCGGCCAGGCGGAGCTGGCGGGCTACTCGCTGGCGGAGATGGTCTGGTACCTGGCGATGACCGAGACGATCACCCTCTCCTCCTCGCGCGTCTTTGTCGAGATCAGCGAGGCGGTCAAGAAAGGGGACATTGCCTACACGTTAGCGCGTCCGCTGAGCTACCCCTTCTACCAGGTGGCCAACTCGCTGGGTAACTCGGCCCCGCGCTTTGTCCTCAACCTGCTGACGGCGGCGGCCGTCGTGGTGGTGGGGACAGGGTGCGCGCCTGTCCTGAGGGGGGCCGAGGGAGCGGGGAGCATGCCAGGGCTGCTGGCCTTCCTGGGGATGGCGGCGTTGGCGTTGCTGCTGGACGCGCTGGTCGCCGTCCTGATCGGCCTGCTGGCGTTCTGGATTGAGGAGGTGACCCCGGCCTTCTGGATCTACCAAAAGCTGCTGTTCACCGTCGGTGGGTTATTCCTCCCGCTGGAGATGTTCCCAGACTGGCTGCGGCAGGCGGTCAGGTGGCTGCCGTTCCAGTTCATCGCCTACGCGCCGGCCCGGGCCTTTGTCGCGTTCGAGCCGGGGTTCGTGCTGCGGGCGGCGGCCGGCCAGGCGGGCTACGTCGTGGCGCTTGTGGCGCTGGTCGGGCTGGTCTGGCGGCGGGCCCGGCGGCGGCTGGTGGTACACGGGGGGTGAGCGAGTCGGCAAGTCTGCAAGTCTGCAAATCTGCAAATTGGCTAATCGGCGAGTCAGCGAATGGACGAATTGACGAATGAATGGATGGATGAGGTGATGAAGACAGCGCGATTGGTGTGGGGATACCTGCGGCACAATTTGATGTCGGCGATGGCCTACCGGGGGGCTTTTTTCCTGCAAGCGTTCGGCATGCTGCTCAACGACGCGATGCTGCTCTTTTTCTGGTGGGTGCTCTTCGACCGGCTGCCGACGTTGCGCGGGTGGGACCTGGCGGGGGTGATGACGCTGTACGGGATCGTCGCCTTCGGCTTCGGCGCGGCCACCGTCGTGTGCGGTAACGGATTCCTGGTGGCGCGCGTCATCGCCAGCGGCGACATGGACTATTACCTGGCGCTGCCGGCCGACCCGCTGGTGCACCTGCTGGTCTCGCGGATGTCGCTCCCTGGATGGGGGGACCTCGTTTTCGGCCTGGCCGTCTTCCTGGTGGCCGCGCCGGGCCGGTGGGCGAGCCTGCCGCTGTTTCTCCTGCTGGGGCTGATCGCCGGCCTGGTCCTGGTCGCGTTCAGCGTGCTGGTGGGATCGCTGGCCTTCTGGGTGGGCAACGCCGACAACCTGGCGACCCAGGCGATCAACGCGATCATCACCTTCGGCCTGTATCCGGTCGAGATCTTCCCTGGCGTCGTCCGGGTGCTGCTCTACACGCTCATCCCGGCCGCCTTCGTCGGCTCCGTGCCGGCGGCGCTGCTGAGCGACTTCCACTGGGGGCGGATGGCGACGCTGGTCGGCTTCACCGCCGGGATCACGCTGGCGGCGCGATGCGTGTTTCAGCGGGGGCTGCGCCGCTACGAGTCGGGCAATCTGGTGACCGTGCGTGGGTGAAGAAAACCTCAGCCATCGTCGAGGGAGAGACTGACAAAGTGGATGATGCTATACGGCTCGTCTGCAATCCAGTCGAATAAAGCCGAGTTCGTCGGGAAGCAGGCCATAGGCTTCTGCCACCTGTTCGTTTAACCGCTGCTCCAGCGATGTGGCGACGGTCCCTGCTGGTGTGTCCTGCAATTGCCGGGCCAGGGCAGCGACCTGCGATTCTCGATCACAGCGGGGAATCGGCATCAGGTTGAGTTCCGTGGCTGAAACCTGCGTATTGCCGTTCATGGCACGGAAAAAGAACTCGATCACATCGGAGCACAGGATGCCCAGCAGATAGTATAGGTCAATGGACGGCGCATCAGAACGAGGTTGGATCACGTTCAGATGGTTTTCTACAAAGTACCCCGTCGCATGCTCAGTACAAAAATGCTCCGGCACGCAGGCGACCAGGCGATGCGGCTGCTCGTCGGCTGTCACCCGTTGGACCAGCAGACTCACTCCCCGGTTCATCAGACGACGGGTGCGGGAAGTCACCTTCAGATACGAAGAACGGCTCTCGCCAGCACTGGCGAAGGCGAAGGCAAACCGTCCCACGTCGGTGGCCCATACGAGAGGCAACGCATCGGCTTCCGCGCTGGGACGGAGCAAGGGCTTGACCCGGTTCCACACGATGGGTCCAGTCCTGGCCGGGCAGCCAACCGCCTGGCTGGACAGGAGGGGATGGCGACCAAGGGTTTTGTCGAGAATATCATAGGTCCGCCGGTTATCGGCCACGAACCACACGCTGGTGCCATTCAGATGACGGGCGACTTGCCTCGAATCCACCTGGGCGACGGGCATCTGTCGGTTTTCCAGGTCCGCGACCGAGCGAGCCACGGCCGTCTTAAGTGGGTATACAAGGGCAGACCTGGAAGCCTCGCTCCGAGGCCGGCGCTGGACGACCAATATCATCGTGCCCTGTAACACATTTCTAAAGACTTTTTTGCGCTCAGTGATCAGGGTGATTTCTCGCAGGGTAGCCCGCTGCTCGATGAACTGCCGCAGGTTCTTGAAATACAGGCCAGAGAGCATAGAGCGAGGAACGATGTAGCCCAGCACACCAGCAGGATGGAGCATCTCCAACCCGGCGTGCAAGAAGAGGCCATAGGCGTTGGGATGACCATACAGAGAAGCCCGAAAGACGTCCTTCAGTTCTCTGTCCAGCCGGCCGGTTTTGCGATAAGGAGGATTGCCTACCACAAAGTCGAAAGAATTTGTCAGACGAAGCGGGGACGTTTCATGGTAGAAGAGCCGGGGAGCACCCAGTTCTGTGGCGACTACTCCAAGTGTATCCAGACAACAGATCGGCAGAGCAGGCAAAGCGACCTCCGGATGCGCACCGGTCCAAAACAGTATCGCTGGTGCCAACAGCAAACTCAGATTAAAACGCGCGTACAGGCAGGCGACAGGATCAACGTCCATGCCCACAAAGGCAGAGAGCACCCTTGGGTACCATGTTTCTATGGGAACACCAGCCCGGCGCAGTGCTGCCAGGTAGACTCTGACTGCCTCCACCAGAAAAATGCCCGACCCGCAGGCCGGGTCGGCCAGACGTCTGTCCAGGATGTCGACGTCATCCCGGTATCCTGCGGCGTCCAGGATGTATTTGACAATGACGCTAGGAGTCACATACTGTCCCAGGCGCTTGCGCATCTCCTGAGAGATCAGGTGTAGATAATCGCGCAACTCTAGATTCTCCGCGTGGTATGTGTCGAACAAGGTGCTTTCTCTCAGAATGCGCCCCGGGGAAAGTTGATCCGCCTTGCCGGCTCTGGCGGGCTCGCGGAGTAGAGAATCGCACAGAGAAGTTACTTGGGAGGCCCTGAAAGACAGGCCAAGCCGTCTGGCCTGCCGATACAGGTGGGCAGCCAGAGCGTCCTGTAGCTTGTCCAACAGAAGGTATTCGCCACTCACGTGGGCTTCCTGCTCTCGGGTCATCACCCAGCCCTCGTTTGAGGATGCCTGACTTGCTGCATACGGATTATACAGCGAAAGGGAAACCAGAGCAAACGTTGTGCATACTTCCAAGGCTCCGAGTTGAATCCGGCCAACTGGTGCACGTGCAGAGGTGAGGAACCGGTGAGCTACATTCTGATGCGAGTGCTCGAATCCACCCCAACCCGCTATGACCTGGGTATCCAGTTTCTGACGCTGGGGCAGGTGGCGCAGGCGTACGACCGGCTGGCGGCCTGGATCGAGCCGGGGTGGCGGGTGCTCGACCTGGGCACGGGCACCGGTGCGCTGGCGTTGCGGGCCGCAGCGCGGGGGGCGGCGGTCGTCGCGCTGGACGTGAACCCGGCGATGCTGGCGGTGGCCCGCCGCAAGGCGGAGGCAGCCGGCCTCGGCGACCGCATCACGTGGCGGGAGATGGGCGTGGCGGAACTGGACGGCCTCCCCCCCAGCGCCTTCGACGCGATCTGCGCCGGGTTATGCTTCTCCGAACTGACCCCTGACGAGCGCCGCTACGCGCTGCGCCAGGGCCAGCGGCTCCTGCGACCCGAGGGGCTGCTGTTGCTGGCCGACGAGATCCGCCCCCGGCGGCTCCACCAGCGTGTGCTACACGGATGCCTGCGCGCCCCACTCGCCGCCCTCACCTGGCTCCTCACCCAGGCCACCACCCACGCCGTGCCGGACCTGCCGGGGCTGGTCAGGGCGGCCGGGTTCGAGGTGGCCGCCGTGCGGACCGGCCTGCTGGGATCCTGGGCCGAGGTGGTCGCCAGACAGGCAGGTTCGGGAAGCGGGACAACTTTGCAGGGGGCTGCCATACGGCAGCCCCCTGCTTGTGGCCAGTCTGCGTAGCGAAATCAGGGAACGACGATGGTGTCGCTGGTCTCGCGGTTGAGCGCCGGATCATAGACGTAGCCACTCTTGACCACGTCGTCCACCGTGAAGGTAAAGGTGGCGTCGGCCTGCTTGACCTTCCCGGTAGTAAACGTCACCTGGCCTTCGGCATCCGTGGTGCCGCTGACGCTAGCGGTATAGTCTCCGCTCCAGGCGCCAGAGATCGTGGCCTCTGCCACTGGATTCTCGCTGGTGTCGCGGATGGTGACGACGGCTGTGGCAGTGCGGTTGGCCCCTTTGCGGCTGCCCGACATGGCGATGTCGTGGACGAACATCGTTTGCCCACCGCTGGAGACGGTGAGAAAGATCGCGCTGAAAGCGCCCCAATTGCCGTCCACATCCTGGCCGCGTACAAAGACGATGTGCTTCCCCTCGCTCCAGCCGGTGGTGTCGATCGTCGCCTCAACGCCCTCGACCGTGGAGTCAAAGCTGCCGTCGGACGGGGACATGGGGATGGCCGTGGGACTGGTGCCCCAGGGCGGCACGTCGACGTAGTATTCGGCCGCGGCGATGTTCTGCGTCGGCTCGGTGCCATTGCTATTGTCGAAGCGGGTGTCGTCGATGGTGCCGCTGAGCGTGACGGACGTGCCAGGGGGAACCGGGTCGTTGCTCAGAGAGAGGTCGGCAGCATCAGGCCCGGCCGGCGTCATGTAGGGTGTACGCACGGCCTTGGCAGCGTAGACGAAAGCAGGGATATTGCCGGGCACGATGTTGCTCTCAAAGTAGCTGCAAGACTGGAAGAACGTGGTGCCGACTTCAAAACAGTAGGACGCCACTCCCAACTCGCCATAGCCGTGCTCGTCGCTGGTGCCGTCGGTCGGATACAACCCGAAGGCCTGCTCTGGCGAATGGTCGTTCCAGTAGGCAAACTTGCGCCCCAGCGTCTGAAGCTGGGCCGCGTTCGGGGCCGGACTGCTCGTGAAGCCCCACGGCCAGAGGACCAGTCTACCGTAGGCGTGCACGTCGATGTAGATGCCAGTAGCGTCGTCGGGGGCCGGGGCGTCGAGATCGGGATCACGCTGGTCAGGGAATATGACACTCATGTGACCCTGGGCGGCCTGGGTCTCGGGCTCGGAAGCCGGGTAGGGGCCGTGATACAAAGCGTTGCATTCGTCGTCGCTGGACCCACCGCAGCAGTTCCACTGGAACGAAAAGTTCCGGTTGAGGTCAGCACCTCGGTCGGTGCTCGTGGGACCACAGTAATTCTGGTTGGTGTTCTTGCGCCACGAGAGCCCGGTCTCGGCCTGTTTGCGCCCGTCGGGGTTGGTTTGGAGCATCAGGCGGACCTCGTGATGGTCCAAGATCCAGGTCGCATCGGCATCGGTGCCATACCCATCGACCAGGTACTCGGCGAAACGGGTCACCAGTTCGGCGGTTGCGTATTCGCGGGCGTGCATCGCACCCGTGAGGAAGAGCTTGGGCTTGGGACCGGGGATGGCAGAGTGCGTCAAGCGCAGGACCATCATGTCGTAGCCGCCCTGGTCGGCCGATTTCTCCCAGGAATCGCCGACGTCGATCCAGGCAGCGAGATCCGGGTGATCGTTGACAATTCCCTGCGCGGTGGCAAAGGTCTCTTCGACGGTACGGTAGCAGGGATAGCCGGGGATGCCCGTTGTCTGAGACAGCAGGGTATGCAGGTCGCCCTGTGGTTGAGCCACCCACGTATCGTCGACTTCGACGCGCAGGCCGGCGTTGGTGAGGCGAGCGATGTCCTCCGGGGTCGCCTCCATGACGTGATAGCCTTCTTCGTAATTGGTTTCGAGCATCGCTCCCTTGAACGAGATGAGCACCTTGTTGCCCGTAGCGAGATCGGGGTAGTACACGCGGACGACGACCGGGCCATCAGCGTGGGCGAGGTCGGGTTTGCCGTAAAACGACGCCGTCGCAACCACTGCGATGACCATGATGAGGCTAGCTATTGAGATCAGTCTCAGCTTCTTCACGTTGCTATCTCCTTTCCTGAGCATAGACCGTAAGCGCATTGCGCCTGACGAGCGGATACAAGTCTGAAAACTGTGCCTACTGATCGCCTAGGTACCAGCAACTTGAGTCAATGTACTTTCTCCTTTCGTCAGACATGGATCTTGTGCACGCTGCACCCGATCAGCGGACAAGCACGCGAGGGTCATTCTCCTCACTCGCCTGCGTACCACCAGCCCGAGTTGATAACGGTCTCACCTTGCAAAGTGAAGTAGAGAAAATCGTGTTTCCCACGCCAGAAGTAAATCAAGAACTCGTACGGGCCTGCAGCCGGTTTCTCAAACCCTGGCAGGCTGCTGACCAGATCGAACAGTCCGTCGCCCTCGTGAGCGATCTGATCAGGCAGAGCGAGCAATCGAATGACTTCAACTCTGCTGTGCTCGCCGGTACCCAGGCAAGCGCCGAGCTGGACCATGAGCCGATGCTTGCGCCCCATCCATCTGTCCACGTCATCGTTCCACGTGCCCCCTTCAAAGTGTCCCTTAATCGTGCGCAGATGCCTGAGCTCGGCCGCGACATCTTTAGATCTCTCGCCCAAACACACGTCCTTTGCTGGTTCGACGATGTGATCGTCGGGTGTGCTGGCATGCCCTGCACACGCGACCAAGAGAAACAGTATGAGGATCATCGATATATGGCCCAACACAAAATGTATTATAGAAAATACTGGACAATAGTCAAGCACTCACCCCCAACGCACCAGGTCTATCCAGTCCGAATCTGCATCATTGACAAGCTCACCTGAGCGTGATAATATAGCGAGTGCAAGTTCTTATCCGTGCACAGTTCCCCGCCAGAGAACAAGATGAGGTGCTCAAATGAAATGCCCAAACTGCGGCGGCACGAACCCCGACTACCGGCGACGCTGTGAGTATTGCGGCACGGTCCTGGAACGGCCCCCGCTGACGCCCGAACAGCACGAGCTGCACGGTCAATTCCTGTCGATGAGCCTGGGCGCGGAGGATCTGTCGACGATCGGCTTCGCGCTGGGCATAGACTGGCAAGAGCTGGAGGAGCAGCGGGACGAGGCGGACCGGGTCGAGATGCTGACGCGCATGTTGGCCGATCGGGGCCGGGTGGACGAGGTGGACCACTTCCTGCACGACTTCCGGTTCCCCCAGAGTTATCCGCCCCTCCCTGGCCCTTACCCCGATAACCTGTGGCTGACCTATGTGTTTGCGGTTCAGAACATCACCACCATGGCTCAACTTGAGGAGATGTGCACCCAGGCCGGCATCGGGGATGCCCAGACCCTGCCGGGGGAGGCACTCCCCCACAAGATACGCGAGGCGCTGCGCGTCGCCCAACGGCACGACAAGCTGACCCAGGTCCACGAGTGGCTGCAGACGCTAAAGCCCAAGCCAGGGCTGCAGCGCCCGCGCCGTCGAAGCCGGCAGTAGACACGGCACCCAATTACAGGGAGGAAGCGCATGAAAACAGGACGCCGTCGCAAAAAAGAACCCGTCCAGGAACCGGCCGAGCAGGCCCCTCCATCCGCACCTGAAGCGGTCACCCCGTCGAAAACGGCACAGCCTGGCGTCAAAAAACCGGTCGCTGCTCACCTGCCTCTGGGCAGGCCCTGGCTGCTGATCCTGATCGCCCTGGTCGTGTTTGTCTGCCTCATCCTGTTACTCAGCCGGGCCTGCCGGGGTCCGGGAGCCCCATCCGCGACCTACCTTCCGGCCACCGCCGACGGTTCGTGGACGACGGCCGTCCGGCTCGTCGTGCCCCAGGTCGAGGTGCGGGGCGGCTGGCGTTCCGACTGCGAGGCAGACCCCCTCTGCACGGTGATTCCCGGCACGTGTGACGTGCGGGAGCGGGCGGACAGGACCAGCGAGCGCAAAGTCGACGACTATGACGAGTATGCCTACAACATCTACTACGAGGAGGCCGAGGGCAGACTCTACGAGGCGGTCGCTGACAGCTTTGTCGTCACCGAGTTGAACGCGCAGAAGGACTGGTGGGACGGAGACCGCCACTATTTTTCCGAGGAATGGCTGGATACGGAGACGTGCCAGTACACGGGCTACACCGTGTGGATCACAGATCCCGAGGACAAGGAGTACGAGAGCGAAGTGGTGCTGTCGGAATGCGAGGTCTGGGACCACGTCGTCGTAATGGAACGGGTCGCAGAGCAAGACGAATACTGCCGGACCGAGAACCAGGGAGCCAGGGCCGTCCAGGACACGCTGACGCAGCAAGGGTTCGGCGCCGCCGTCGAGTGGCCCGGGGCCGTCCTGCCTGCGGATGGACAGTTGGAGCGCGAGTTCGAGGGCACCGTCACCTTTCGGGCAGATGGAACACAGCACACGGTCAAGGTGACGGACGTGGACACGTACATCCGCTACCTGACGGTCCCGCAGTACCTGGGCGTGGACGAGGAAGGGGACGTCGTGGACCTCACCGACAAAGCACCCTGAGACGGTTCATCAAGACCTGACAGGTTTCCAAAGGATTCATCTTGAGCTATACTCGCCCTGATCAGGGATATGTCCACGCCGAAAAGGGGGGCTGTGAAACCTGTCAGGTCTCCAATGAAGAAGGTCACAACGAGGGTAGCACTATGAGCAAGGAAAGCCCTGAAACTCTGCGCGAGATGCTCGCACTGAAACAAAGAGAGCTAGACCTGACGCTCAAGATCGACCACATCCGCGACACGGTGCCCGAACCGTCGGCGATGCTGGCCGCCATCGCAAACGTCCTCACCGACCAGTTCCAGGCCGACCTGTGCCTGCTGTGCCTGCTGGACCGGGAAACGGGGAAACTGGAGCTGAAAGCGGTCACCCATCGGAGCGAGCGGCTGGGCCAGTTGGAGCCGGTCATCACCCGTGAACTGGCGAAGCGGGCGGTCGAGGCCGACGACATCGTCATCTGGGAGGCGAGCGAGGTGCTGGCGGAGGACGACCTGGCCCAATTGCCAGGCCGTCTCCAACTGGTGGCCGTCCCGATCATCATGGGCACGGACAAACGGCTGGGCGCGCTGCTGCTGGCTCGCTCCCGGCCCCCTTTCGGCCCGAATGACGTGGCGCTGCTCAAGACCGCCGAGAGCCAGATTGACTCGGCCGTGATCCAGGGGTACGATTATTATGACCTCCAGCAGCGGAACAAGGAGCTGGAGACCCTGTATCGGGTGGACCGCATCCGGGACCAGCACTTTCCCTTCGACGAGATGCTCAACGCCGTGCTCCGGGAGCTGCGCACCGTCATCCAGGCCGAGATGGGCTTCATCATGCTCTATCGTCATACCGAGCACCAGTTGGAACTGCGAGCCTCCACCCACGACGACATCTTCCGGGTGTCGCCCTACTACGAGGTCGTGGACCGGGTGGCGAACGAGGCGTTGCGGCGGGCGGAGATGGTCTGCTACAACGATCTGGGGGACGTGCTGCGCTCCATGCTGTGCATCCCCCTGATCCTGCGCAACGAGATCATCGGCGTCCTGGGCGTCGTCAACCGGTACCGCCCACGGGGTTTCAAGGCAGAGGATCGCCGCCTGCTGAGAGCCATCGGCAGCCAGATGGACACGGCCATCTTTGAGAGCCTGGAGCGACGCCGCTTGCGCCAGGTGCTGGGGCGGTCCGTCGACCCCCACGTGATGGAGCGACTGCTGGCCAACCCCGACGTGGAGTTTCTCAAGGGCGAGCGGTTCATGCTCACCGTGCTATACGCCGACATGCGGGGCTCCACCAGCCTGTCCGAGCGCACGGACCCCGAGTCGCTGGTCGGGTTCATCAACGACTACCTGGGCCGAATGACCGAGGTCATCCTGTCGCACGCGGGCACGCTCGACAAGTTCGTCGGCGACGAGGTGATGGCCCTGTTCGGCGCGCCCTTCCCTCAACCGGATCACGCGCTGCGCGCGGCACGCGTCGGGCTCGAGATGCAGACGGCGCACCAGGCGGTGATGGACACCTGGCAGGCGCGCGGCATCGATCCGGCCCCCATCGGCATCGGCATCGCCAGCGGCGAAATGACCGTCGGCGAGATGGGCTGCCCGCAGCGCACCGATTACACCGTCATCGGACGGGCGGCCAACCTGGGGTCGCGCATCTGCAACGTGGCCCAGGGAGGGCAGGTCCTCGTCAGCCAGGCGACGTACGACCTGATCAAGGACAGGGCCGAGGCCACCCCGATCACGGGCCTGCAACTGAAGGGCGTGTGCCACGACGTCACCGCCTACCACGTCACCCGCATCCTGGACTAGCAGCGGCGGCCGCCGTCGCGGAGGTCACCATGGCGCTGTACGAGGTCTCACTCCTCTGGCTCCTCACCACCGCCTTTCGCCTCTTCCCCTGGCCCACCCGGACCGGGCTGCGGGCGATAGGGAAGCCGGGACCGGACTCCCCGGTAATGCTCACCGGCAACTTTGCCCTGACGGTGGCGCGGGTGGAGCGGGCGCTCCGGGGGTTCGACGCCTGGTTGCTGGTCGCCAACAGCCGCGGCATCAACGTCTGGTGTGCGTCCGGCGGCGGCCACCTCACCACCCACGACGCCATCGCCGCTCTCAAGACCACCTCCGTCGCTGAACGGGTCGCCCACCGGCAGGTCATCCTCCCCCAGCTCGCCGCGGTCGGTATCGAATCGGACCGGGTATGGGAGCACACCGGCTGGGAGGTGATCTGGGGGCCGGTGTACGCGCAGGATTTGCCCGCCTTCCTGCAGGGGCAGGACCCCCCGTCGAACCGCCAGGTTCGATTCGACCTCCCACAGCGGCTGGAGATGGCGACGATGTGGGCAGCACCCCTATCCCTTTTAGCCACGGGCCTGCTCCCCTTCCGGCCGGCCGCCTTCTTCCCCCTCGTATGCCTGATCTGGGGGCTATCGCTGGCGGTCTACCTGGCTTTCCCCCTCTACGAGCCCCTGGTCGCGCGGGGGAACCTGGCCGGGTTCCTGCTCCTCTTCGGCGGCCTCACGCTGGCCGGGACAGCGCTGGTGGGAGCGCTGACGGGCCGCACCGGGCTGCCCTTCCTCCTGCGCTGGGGCGGGCTGGGGCTGGGCATGCTGCTCCTGCTGGGCATCGACCTGGCCGGGAGTACCCCCGTGTACAAGAGCTGGACCCAGCCGGAGCGTCGCTGCCGGATAGCGCTGGCCCCGGAGCGGTGCATCGCGTGCAGCCGCTGCGCGCAGGTCTGTCCGCGCGGCGTGTTTGCGGTGACGGAGGTGGCCGCCCTGTCCCACGCCGGCCGCTGCGAGCAGTGTGGCGCCTGCATCGTCCAGTGCCCCACCGACGCCCTGGCTTTCACGAACCCGGACGGGGAGCGGGTGCCACCGCAGGCCATTCGCCGCTACAAATTGAACATGCTGGGACGGCGGGAGCGGCCCAGCCCGTGACCGCATCGCGTACCCACTAGGGCGGCTTCCGCCCCGGCCGCTGCCTGCGAGAGATACACCGGTTCTACCTAGGGCGGATTCCGCCCCGGCGGCTTCCGCCCCGTTCTGCTCCCGCCCCGGGCGGCTCCATCGGATCAGTACGTCACCGTTAGACGATAGAGCTGGCGCGTCGAATGCTCCTTGGCCGTGTATACCTGGATATAGTATCTGCCCGGGCCTAGCGACTTTTGGAGGTACATCGACGAGTGGCCGCCTGGTCCATAGTAGCCTATACGTGGCCCTCGCTCATCTCCAACCGCCGGTCCGTAGAGCGCGACTGTGCCATTGGAGCTCGTAGGTGCAAAGTTAGTCACCGTGACGTCGACCGTCGCCGTGGCTGGCAGTGTGAAATAGTAATAGTCTTCGGTATCGTCGGGGTAGGCCAGGTAGGTTTGGCCGGAAGCCAACGGACCGTACGCGTCCAGCCAGTGGTCATTGTGCTCGTAGTAGGTATCCCAGGTGTGGTACCTCCTCAGCACGAGTGGCAGGAAGACGCGAGGAGGCCACGCTATGACGTTGTTCATCTCGTCAAGCTCTGGCACCAATCCGTAGGGGTAGCGCTGGTGATTGTCCACCTTGATGTAGAAAACCGGGCCGCGGTCACCGGGAGTGATCAGCGGGGTGGTGATGACCAAGGGAGGAGACTTGAAGCCGGGCGCAATGGCGCCCACTTTTGCAGAGAACTCGCCGTCGCGATCAAACGGATAAGAGGCGACGGGAGCAGTGAAAACGTGCACGAAGAAACTGTCCGTGTCGTCCGGGTTCCAGGCCATTCCGGTGCCCCGGTTCACCAACGTGATGGTGAAAGTAAAGGTGACCGGCACGTTCGGCTGCACTGATGCCAGGTCCGGCTCAACGCTAAAATTGTAAAAGGCCAAATCGGGCACGCCGATATCGATGGAGATTGTATTGTCGTCCGGGTTGACGTCCTCACCAGTGCCTCCACGCGCAGCGATGGTGAAGGGCGTGTGGAACTCGGGCGCGCTGACCTCTGGCATGCCGGCGTGCACGACCGTGAAGGTGATCGTGTGACCTGTGGAGCGTGCGGGCAGACCACCGACGGCGTAGGTATAGACCCCATCACCGGACCGCTGCCACTCATAACCGCCGTAAGTCGTGCCGGTCGGCAGGGTCGTGGTGATGATCACATCCTGGGCATCCTCGTACCCTGCGTTCCCATAGGTCACAATGTAGGCCATCTGCTTGTTGGGAGAGAAGAGGCTGGGCTCGTGCCCCTCTCCCACCTTTCCTACGGTGAGGTCCGGCAACGTGTGGACCGTGGTCTGAGTTGCACGTTCCAGGAAATCCCCCTCCGCGTCTTCCAACTGGGCTGTGAATCCCAGGATCGCGCCGTTTGGGAGTGAAACCGGCACGTTCGCATGGATGACGATTTCCCCGTAGCCAGCCTCGCCAGGTATTGTATTGACGTTCCAATACCACACCTGGTCGCTGCCCCCGTCCGGTGGGGGCCCCCCATCCGGTGGGGGCGTCGCACTGGCGATCGAGACGCGGCTGTCGAGGGTAGCGGTGACCACGACCTGGGTCGCATCGGCGTTTCCGGTGTTGGTGTAGCGCAAGGTGTAGGTCAGGGGATCGCCGGCTTCCACGGGGTCGAGGCGGTCGGTGACACTCAAGGTCAGGTCGGGTGCCGAGGCGACGCGCGTGGTCTCGGTGACGCTCTGTGGCGCTGTGTGGGCACCGCCCATCGTCACCCGGTTGATCAGCACGGTCCCATCTGTGAGCGGCGTACCCACACGCACCGCCACGAAAATGCTGCCGCTCTCACCGACAGGCACGTCGCCAATGTCCCAGACGTTGTTGGTTCCACCCCTGGGGGCAGGATCTGCCGAGACGAAGGCCACCCGGCCGTCGTACGTCTCCGTGATGACCACGTCTTCGGCAGGGGCTGTCCCAAAGTTCTGATACGTGATAAAGTATATGAGATCGCCGCCAGACTGCACCGGATCAGGCAAATCAACCTTGTGCAGCGTCAACTCCGCCGCTGAAGTGACCGACGTGACTGCGGCGACCGTGACAGGCGCCGTCTGGTCGCTGTCCAGCGTCGCCCGGTTGGTCAACACCGCTCCCACTGCAAGGGGGCTGGTCACCCGTACGACAATGTCTATGGTCTCAGGGTTGCCCACCGCCACAGTCGGCAGCGTCCACACCTGGTTCCCGCTGCCAGGGTCGGGACCTGGGCTGGCGTAAACAAATGACACGTTGGGATCATAGTGCTCGGTGACGATGACGGAGGTAGCATTCTCGTTGCCGCTATTGGTGATGGCGAGAGTGTACAGCAGGGTCCCGCCAGCGTCAACAGGATCCGGCCCATCCTTCTTGGTGATGGTGAACACCGGGCTGGACTGGACGGCGGTCTGCGCCTGCGCGCTGTTGTTCCCATGGTAGGGGTCAGTCTCGTTGCCGTTGACGGTAGCAACGTTGGCGAGGATTGTGCCATCGGGCAGAGGGCTGGTAACGGCGACGACGAGGGAGATGGTGGCATTGGCGCCGCTGGCAACCGGGCCGATGTTACAGGTTACCGGGTCGCCCCCAAAGCACGTGCCCTGGCTGGGCGTCGCTGAAAACAGGGTCACGTCGTCCGGAAGATTGTCGACGACAGTGACGCCGGTGGCATCGGAGGGGCCGCTGTTGGTGACGACGAGGATATAGGTCAGGGTCCCTCCTGCAACTACCGGGTCGGGGTCGTCTGTCTTGACGACGGCCAGGTTGGCCACGGCGTGGACTGTAGTCCCTTGCCCATCCACATTGTTGCCCGGCGCAGGGTCGGACTCGGTTGCAGACACCTCGGCAACGTTGGAGAGCGTCCCCCTCGTCGAGGGATCGACCGTGACGACGAGGGTGAGCGTGGCGCCGTCCCCGTCGGCCAGGTCGCCCACCGGCCATACACCGGTGACGCTGTCGTACGTGCCCTGGCTGGCCCCGGCTGAATCGAAACGGATGCCGGAAGGCAGCATGTCGGTCACAACCACGCCCGTGGCATCGGAGGGGCCGCTGTTGGTGGCGACGAGGGTGTAGGTCAGAACCTCCCCGGCGACCGCCGGATCGGGGTCGTCTGTCTTGGCGACGACCAGGTCGGCCTCTGCATTGACCGTGGTTCCCTCCGCGGTCGTGTTGCCGCCCGGTGTCAGAGTCCCGCCTCCCTCGAGTGTCAGGGCGCGGATGCCGACTGCACTGGTATGCACTTGCCAGCCATCTCCCAGACCCTGGGCCGACCCAGCGTTACCGGGCAGGAGGAGAGCCAGTCCCACGATCAGAACGCATCGCTTGAGCCCTGTCATCTTCCTCTCCCTACCTCCCCCCATCCACAACCTCACCCTACGCTGGCGGTGTATTCGTCGGCTCGCTTACACCACCACCACCACCACCACCAGGATATGGGTTGAACCAAAAGCTCCACTCGGGTGAGGTGGCCATCGCCCTCCCATCTTGAGTCACCGACACCGTCCAGCGCCATTCGCCATATCTCTCGGCTGGCAGGGCGACGGTCCAGTCCTGGTCCGTCAACAATCCACTCTGGATCATATAGCCACTCACTACGTGCCAGGCGGTGACCTGATACGTCCGACCCGCGCTCAGCGAGCCGCGCCATTCGAACCTGATCGGATTCCCATATGTGCGTCCCAGAGCCGGTGCTACCAGTTCCGGCAAAGTTGCGGGGGGAGGTGTAGGTGTCGCCGTGGGAGACGGGGTTGGCGTGCTCGTCGGAGATGGCAATGGTGTCGGGCTGGAGGTTGGGGAGGCAACTGGCGTGGGGGTAGCCGTGTGCGAAGGAGCCACGGTCGGCGTCGCGGGTGTAGCCGTGTGCGATGCAGACACAATGGGAATCGCTGCGGCTGTGGCCGTGGCGACGGGGGTGGGTGTCACCACAGGCGTGCGAGCGGTCCGCATACTCACCCAACCGACCACCAACCACGTGACCGCCACCAGACCCACGAGCACGAGGGCCGCTGGTCCAGGCCTGAGCCGGCGGCCAATCGCCAGTCTCGCGCTACCCAACCACGGCAGCAATACCGTCGAATCTGGTGACCCTGCCACCTGGGTTCGGTCAGTCCGAGCGGGCACAGTTCCTTCCGCTCCCACCTCGGGTAGCGGCACGCCGAACAGTGCCTCGTACATCTGGTCGATGTTCTGAAAGCGCTGGAGTGGCTGCAGCGCCAGGGCCTTCATCAGCACTCGGTCGGTCACGTCGCCGACGTCGCCCCTGACCTCCCGCACCGGCACCAACACCTCCGGGTCCATGGCCCGCTCCGACACCATCGGCGGCGCCTCCCCGGCCAGTGCGTGATACATCGTCGCACCCAGAGAGTAGATGTCCGTCCGAGGATCGGTCCGCCCCTCCCTGGTGACGTACTGCTCCGGCGGGGCGTACTCCGGCGTCCCCATCCCCCGCATCGCCGTCCGCGTCTGCGGGTCGTCCGGATCCACCAACTTGGCCAACCCGAAATCCACCAGCAACGCCTGCCCCTGCCTGGTGATGATCACGTTCTGTGGCTTGACGTCCCGATGGATCACGCCGTGTTCGTGGCAATAGGCGAGCGCCTCCATCAACTGCCGCGCCCAGCCAAAAACCTCCTCCTCGGTCAGTCTCCCTTTCTCCTCAATGATCTCATCCAGCCCCTTACCGTCGATGTAATCCATCACCAGATAGGCGTTGCCATCCTCTTCGAAGTGATCGGAGACGCGGGGCAGATTCGGATGGCGAAGCCCGGCCAACAACTGCGCTTCTTGCTGGAACTGATCGCGCAGTTGAGGCAGCGCCGTCCCCAGGGTACCTGGATAGGGCACCATCTCCTTGAGCGCGCAGCGGATGTTGAGCATGCTGTCCATCACCTCGTAGACAGCACCCATGCCGCCCTGGTGCACTAGGGCGATGACGCGATAGCGACCGTGGACCACCTGTCCTGGGATGGGGGACACTGCTACTCCTACTTCCAGACCCGCCACCAGAGAGCCCCCTGCCACTCCTTGACGGCAGGCAGGCCTTTCGACGATGATTGGACGATAACCGCCAAGGCGCTGTTGCTACCTCGGCTGATAGTCAGTATAGCAGAAATCTACGCACAAGTCAACGATTTTGCAGGCCGGCAGGCCGGGATGGCGCAGCCATCCCAGGGCTTCCGTGTGCAACTGGCGCGCCCGTTTCCGCCCCTTTTCTGCTTCGTTTACCCAGTCACGCGAGGGCTTGCGTGGACAGGCGGGGCGGTGTACAATCAGCCGCACACCAATCAGGAGACAACGCCCCGTCTGATGGCCCTCGGCGTCACCACTCCCATGGTTGGCCTGGAGCTATGAGCAATCGTCATCCAGTGCAAAGGGCAGAAGATATGTCAATTTCGGTAACAGAATACACCGACCAAATCATCCAGAACGTCGAGACGGTCATCGTCGGCAAGCGGCCGCAGATCGAGCTACTGATGGTGGCCCTGCTCTGCCAGGGGCACGTGCTCATCGAGGACGTGCCGGGTACCGGCAAGACGATGTTGGCCCGGGCCACCGCCGCCAGTATGGGCATGCGCTTCAAGCGGCTGCAGTGCACGCCCGACCTGCTGCCCAACGACATCACCGGCGTGAACGTGTTCAACCAGAAGACCAACACCTTCGAGTTCCGGCCCGGCCCGGTCTTTAGCAACATCCTGCTGGCCGACGAGATCAACCGGGCTACACCCCGGACCCAGGCTGCGCTGTTGGAGGCCATGCAGGAACAGCAGGCCACGGCCGACGGCGTCACCCGCCCGCTGCCCGCGCCCTTCCTGGTGCTCGCCACGCAGAACCCCATCGAATACGAGGGCACCTTCCCCCTGCCCGAGGCCCAACTCGACCGCTTCCTCATCCGCCTGTCGCTGGGTTACCCCGAGACAGGCGACGAAATCCAGATGCTGCGCAACCTCAGAAAGCAGCATCCGATCGAGACCGTGGAGCAGGTGGTCGACGGGACTGAGCTGATCGACCTGCACGACGCCGTCACCGACGTGCACGTCGACGAGTCGCTGGAGCGATACATCCTGGCCATCGTGCGCGCTACCCGCTCTCATCCCGACGTGGCACTGGGAGCCAGCCCGCGCGGATCGCTGGCCCTGTACAAGACCGCTCAGGCGCTGGCGGCGCTGCGTAAGCGCGACTATGTCATCCCCGACGACGTCAAGAGGCTGGTCCCCCTCGCGCTGGCACACCGGCTGATCGTGAAGCCGGAGAGCCAGTTGCGCGGGCGCACGGCGGGAGCGATTTTGGGCGAGATTCTGGAGCGGACGGAGCTGGACATTGGGGAGCTGAAGCGTGATACGTGAAACGTGAAACGTGAAGCGTGAAACGTGAAGCGTGAGAGGATAACGGAAATGAACTATGAGGAGTGGGAAAAGTCAGTTCCGGGGGAGATCACGAATGACTCGCTGTGGAAGATGGAAGCCTATCGCCTGGGGCTGTTTATCGCGGAAATGGGTTGGCATGATGTAACGAAACTGATGCGGGACAGGCGCACGCTCGGTTTGTCCGATCAACTCTATCGGGCGCTGGGTTCCATCAGCGCTAATCTCGCCGAGGGCTATTCTCGCGGCACAGGCAAAGATCGCGCGCGCTTCTACGAGTATGCCCTCGGTTCGACCAGGGAGAGCCGCGATTGGTATTACAAGGGCCAGCACGTACTGGGAGAAACTGTCACCGGACATCGCTTGGGCCTGCTCACCCAGGTCATTCGCTTGCTCCTGGCTATGATCCCACAGCAGCGCGGACGCATCCTACGCGAGCAACACATCTCCTCCTATCAGACCGACCCGGAGAAGCCAGAACCAACCATCAATCGGGAGGCACTGGACACTCTGCTGCAAAACATCCCTCTCCCCTAATCACGTTTCACGCATCACGTTTCACGTTTCACGCATCACGTTTCACGAGCACTGCCATGCGAAACTTTGTGCCCTTCTTACTGATCCTCTTCCTCATCGCCGCCATCCTGCGCGTCGATTTCTTCTTCACCATCGTCTATCTCTTCTCCGCCGTCTACGTGCTATCGCGCCTGTGGACACAGCGCACGGTGGATCAGTTGTGCGTCCGGCGGCGCTTCACCGACCACGCCTTCTCCGGCGACCAGGTCACGGTGGATGTCACCGTTCAGAACGGTGGCTGGCTGCCCATCCCCTGGCTGGAGGTACACGAATCGCTGCCCGTGGGCCTCACCGCCCCCCCGTTCCATCGCCAGGTGCTCAGCCTTGGCCCGCGCGAACAGCACCACCTGCGATACACGCTCCACTGCCACCGACGGGGCTACTACCCCATCGGCCCGCTGACGATGCAGACCGGCGACCTGCTGGGAATCGTGCGCCACAGACAGTTGCAGGTCGCGCCGGAGCACGTCATCGTCTATCCCCGGGTGGTCCCGCTCCAGCAGTTGGGCCTGCCCACCCGCTCCCCGTTGGTGGCGCTGCCAGCCCGCACGCCCCTGTTCGAGGACCCGGCCCGGGTGATGGGCGTGCGCGACTATCAGCGGGGGGATTCCCCTCGTCGCATCCACTGGACGGCGACGGCTAGCGCCGGGCGGCTGCTGGTGAAGCAATACCAGCCGGCCATCTCCCGCGAAACGCTCATCTGCCTCGACCTGGACCGCGAGGACTATGGACAGCGCCAGCGGTACTCTGCCAGTGAGTTGGCCATCGTCGTCGCCGCCTCCATCGCCAACCACGTCATCTTCCAGGAGAGGCTGCCGGTCGGTTTGACCACCGAGGCCTGGGACCCGCTCTTGGACGAGCAGGCTCGATTCTTCCTGCCCCCGCGTTCCGAGCGCACCCACCTGATGAGACTGCTGGAGGTGCTGGCCCGGGTACAACTCACGGCCGGGACGTCCTTCGCCGACGTACTGCGCCGCGAGAGCGTGAACCTCTCGTGGGGTGCTACGCTGACCGTCATCACCGGCCGCGAGAGCGAAGCGCTGTTCGACATGCTGGTCTATCTGCAGCGAGCGGGGTTCGCCGTCGCGCTGATCATCGTGCAGCCAGCCCACCCGTCGGCCGCGCTGCAAGAGCGAGCCGATCTGCTCGGCGTGCCGGTCCACCGGGTGTGGGCGGAGCAAGAGCTGGAGGCGTGGCGATGAACCGCAACCCGTGGGTAGAGAGTCTCTTCCGCCCGCTGGCGATCGGGGTGATGTCTGGCTGCATCGCGCTGTCGTTGGTGGGCCTGGTGCGCCTCTTCGCCCCAACCTGGAACGGGACGTACCTCGTCGCGGGGTGCATGCTGGCGGCACTGGAGGCCAACTACTCGTACCAGTTGATCCGGGCCAGGCAGTTGCGGGGGGCCGACGTCCTGCGGTTCCGGGCGTTCGAGATCGCGACGTTTTTCATCCTGCTCAAGATCGGCGGCTACGCAGGCGACAGGTGGGCCGACGTGCTGGCGGACGTCGAGACCTGGCCGCGCCAACCATTCAACATCATTGGCGCCGAGACGGCGGTCGCCTTCATCCTGGCCCTGCTCTCCTGGTGGGCTTCCACCCAGACAGCACGCGACCTGGACCAAATCGGTGAACCCCCCGAACGTCATCGCCACTACGTTCCCCCGATGGAAAAGCTCACCGGTCGCTTCTTCTGGGGTGGCGCGGCGCTGCTGATCGTCGCCGGGATCACCCGGATTGGGATCGCCGCCCTGTTGGACATGGGTCGCCCCTCGGTGCCGGGACTGGTGCTCAACGTGCTGGTCTATTTCCTGCTGGGCCTGGCGATGCTGGGGCAGGCGCAGTTCACCCGGTTGCGCACACAGTGGCAGGCGCAGCGGATCAAGATCGCCGAGGAACTGGCCAGTCGATGGGTCCGTTACTCGCTGGCGCTCATCGGCCTGGCGGCGCTGGTGGCTTTTGCGCTCCCCACCGGCTACACGGTGGGCCTGCTGGACGCGGTCGCCGCGATCATATATGTCCTCTCAGCCATCGTCACGGTGCTCGGCATGATCCTCTCGTTCATCCTCGGTCTCCTGTTGGCGCCGCTGGCCATGCTGTTGGGCATCGAGCGATTCAAGCACCGGCGCGCGCTCCCCCCGCTCGAGCTACCCCGGCAGCAGCCCGGTGGCCCTGCCCGTGCCATCCCTGGCTGGTTCGAGATACTGCGATCGCTGCTGTTCTGGGCAACCACGCTGGGGATGGTCTTCTACGTGATCCGCAGCTACCTGCGCGACCACCCTGAACTGCTGCAGGCGCTGGCGTCGCTGGGGCCGATCCGCGCACTGCGCAGATTCTTGACCGCCCTGTGGCGCCGCCTGGTCGGGCTGGCGGAGGCCGTCAACGACCGCATCCCGCAACAGCTTTCGCTGTGGCGGGCACGTAAAGGCGCTTCGGAGACACGATTCCACTTCTTCCGTCTGGGCGCGCTCTCGCCCCGCGAGCGCATCCTGTACTACTACCTGAGCATCCTGCGGCGCGCGGGCCAGCAGGGTTTCCCTCGCCGGCACGCCCAGACCCCCCACGAATACGACGGCACGCTGAGACCCCACCTGCCCGAGGCACAGCAGGAGATGAGCCGGCTGACCCGGGATTTCGTCGAAGCGCGCTATAGCACCCACCCCGTTGACCGAGAGAAGGAAAAGCAAGTGCGCACACGCTGGCAACAGGTCAGGGCCGCGTTACGGGCGCTCAAGCGCCAAGCGGACACCGGGCGCGAAACCTGAAACCTGAAACCTGAAACTTATGCAATTGGAGGCCGCGATGCACAATCGAACAACGCACCACCTGGACACCCGCGCCGTCCACGCGGGCACGCCCAGCCCTCGCCCCGACTTTATCCCCACCGTCACCCCTATCCACCCCTCCGTCACGTACCTGTACGAGCGCATGGAGGACCTGGATGGCGTCTTTGCCGGGACGCGCCAGGGGTACGTCTACGCCCGCTACGGCAATCCCACCGTGACCGCGCTCGAGGAGGCGGTGGCCGCGCTGGAGGAGGGAGAGACGGGGCTCGCCTTCGCCTCTGGGATGGCGGCCATCCACGCCGCGCTGCTGGCCACGGGGACCCGGGCAGGGTCCGCAGTCGTCGCGGCACAGGATATCTATGGCGCGACCTACGCCCTGCTGGACCAGCTCATGCGCTCCCAGGGGGTCACGGTGCGCTTCGTCGACGTATCCGACCTGGATGCGGTGGAGGCGGCCTGCGCGGAACTGCGGCCGGTGGCCCTGCTGGTGGAGACCGTCTCCAACCCGCTACTCAAGCTGGCGGACCTACGGGGGCTGGCCGACGTGGCCCACCGGCACGGGGCGGCACTGCTGGTCGATAACACCTTCGCCACCCCCTGCCTGGTGCAACCCCTGAACCTGGGGGCCGACGTGGTGATCCACTCCAGCACAAAGTACCTGGGGGGGCACGGCGACGTGTTGGGCGGGGTCGTCGTCACCTCGCAGGACCGGCGGGCAAGCTTGTTCGAGGTGATCAAGCTCACCGGTGCGAACCTGGGGCCTCAGGAGGCCTGGCTGGTGCTGCGGGGGATCAAGACGCTGCCACTGCGCATGCGCCAGCACTGCGAGAACGGGCTGGCGGTGGCCCGCTGGCTGGGAGCCCACCCAAGAGTGAGCCGGGTCCTGTATCCCGGCCTCCCCTCCCATCCCCAGCACGCGCTGGCGGAGCAGTTGTTCGAGGGGCGGGGATACGGGGGCATGGTGTCCTTCGACCTGGCCGGGGCTGGCCAGCCAGAGGTCTTTCGCTTCTTCGAATCGCTGCGCCTGTGCCTGCCTGCTACGACGCTGGGCGACGTGTACACGCTGGTCCTGTATCCGGCCCACTCCTCCCATCGCGCGTTGAGCCCGCAGGACCGGGCGCGGATCGGCATCGGCGACGGGCTGGTGCGCATGTCAGTGGGGATCGAGGCAGTCGAGGACATCCTGAACGATCTGGAACAGGCACTGGATGCGCTGGGGTGAGCAGGGCCAGGGAAGAAACAAGACACCCCCCAATTCGACGACAGGAGAGTGCACTATTCATGGGACAACCGCTTGACCGCCTCCCCCATGACCAGCAATTGGTGCAGTACAGCCGACTGCGTTTTGAGGTCATCGAAGAAAGCGACTTTCGTGACGCCACGCGTGAAGGCAAGCGTCAAACGGGCAGCCTTGGCAATGTCGAGCAAGGACGACTCATCCCGTCGCATGGACAGGGACTCTGTCCTGAACCTTAACAACTACATATCTAGATATGCCCAGGTGCCGAGCATATGCCGAACCGCAGGAGGCAACCATCGGGCGCGGTGAATGATTGCGCGTTGCAACGCGCCACAACCT